>Ga0206682_10000176_pt1 | contig 67022 bp, 57 predicted proteins | sample M240m12015metaG_FD_155444 | JGI IMG/M metagenome (GOLD analysis project Ga0206682, IMG submission 155444) | Ammonia-oxidizing marine archaeal communities from Monterey Bay, California, United States - M2 40m 12015 | ecosystem: Environmental > Aquatic > Marine > Intertidal zone | place: USA... | reverse complement strand
TTTTTACTTTATCTGCTTCACTATAATCTGAATCGTTTAATTTACTATCATTTTTTTCCATGTCGTACTCTGATGATTCTTCTAACATGTCAATATCTTGTTCGTGTTCGCCTCTTACTTTAAATACGCCATCCTGTAATCCTAGCATGTTTTGAATTTCAGTTTTAACCTGATATCCACTTACTGGTAAGTTTGTTTCAAACTCATACATAAAAACTTCATAGCCTTTGTGGCTAGGAAAGTCTTTTGGTGTACTTTGTAGTATTGTCTTCTTCACAGCACCAAGTCCTTTTGAGTCATATTTCATTAGGTGCTTCTCAATGCGATCACATTGTTCATCCGTTAATTCATGGATAGTTTTAACTCTAAATTTCCATGTTTGTTTTGATTCTGATAGATAGTTTTTAAAACTTTTCATTATAATTCTCCGTAATACTATTTATCGTTTTTGTCCATTTTGTTCATTATTTCTGCTAATAATTCACTTCTACTACCAATAACTTTGCCTTCTGCAATGTCTTGATTTTCTGATCCACCGTTCTCTCTGTTTTTATTTTGAATGTATGCCTGTGCCTTATCTTCATCTACATCAAGTCTACGCTGTCTCATTTGTAATTCTATAATTTTTAATTTTTTATCCATTTTTGATTGTTTGGCTTGCAATGCGGCACTAATCATTTTACTAGCACTATCAAAAATTGGAGCTGCGTGTCTATCTTCTACGCTTTTTCCTAAGTCTACTAAATCCTCAAAAGTTTCCATAGCTTTTGCGGCATATTCGTCCATTTCTCTTTCTAGTTCTTCTAATCCTGTTACTGCTGGCAATGCAGAATCTGTACGTTCAGCAATAGACATTTCCCCTTGATACTCTGCAATTTCGTTTTCTAATTCTTCAATTGTAGGCTCTAATTCTTCTTCTTCCTTGGGCAACATATCTTCTATGTCAGGAAGTAAGTTTAATGTTTCTTCAAGCTTCTTAGTCATTTTCTTTTACTCTTTCTGCGCTTGGGTTTACTATTTTTAGGTCTATTAAATATCTCATTTTCTGTTATTACTCTAAAACCTAATCCTTTGGCATCGCACCATGCTCTAGCGGCTTGCCATTTTGCATGATTAACTACCGCAGCTGCTTTTTCTGATTGTGTTTTGGCTTCACCTAAAGTTTGTTTACTAGGTTTAATTTCTACCATCTCAGCACGATCATTGCCTTTAGTGTCTTTATATACCATTAGTATATCAGGAACATATGTAGTTGTCTTACCTGTTAGTGGATTGCGATACGGAATACGATGTGTCTCGCTTCCCCAACCAATAACACTAGGATGATTATCACACATTCTAAAAACAGCAAGTTCCCAGCCACTTCTATACCTTGGCGCTCTTTTACCTATGTATTTATTTGGATTTTTGACCTCATAAAGACCTTGCATAAACTTTGCCATGTTTATCTACTCTTTATATCATAGCCTTCATACGTAAAGGTCAATCGATATTGCACTAGACCTGTGTCGCTGTAATCTAATGTATCTGAATCTATGTTTGATATTATTGGGTTATATATTTGAATTATATTGTCATCATCAGAAGAATTAGTACGTTCTATAAAAAAAGTTCTTATATAATTTTTGCTGCCTTGCAGTTTAAAGCCTTTGCCGTCAACAGTATGTGATATTAGATTTGGCGTGTTCATTGGACCGCCATAGTAGTATGCCGTGTAGCTTTTTAGAAAGTTTTCTATGGCTGCATCTCTTGTATCGTATACTGTAAGAATTACAGGGTTATAATCAACACCTGTTTGTACTATTCTTTTGTTATTATAACTATTTAGAGTTTGTACCCTATTAGTATAACTTGGCATAGTGACACTTGCTACACGGCTTAAATCTACTGTTCCTTCAATTGTATCTAAACTACAAGTGAAGTTAAATTTGTTTCTAGGCACAGCCGAAATCGTACCAATCGTATCTTGTCCATACAATTTATGTGCTTGTGTGCCTAGAGCCATTTTTTTATCCTATCTTGGATTAAGTTGTTGCGCCGTCGTCTGCAGTTCCTCTAAACCCAGAACTTAGTACGTCATTTCCACCAATTGTATGTTCAGCATGGTCATAACGAATAGTTGCCGTTACTTGTACCATGTCTGATGTAGCATAGTTTAAATCACCATATGCAACATTTTGTAGGTAACAACCTTTTAATTCCCATACATCGAAAGGGGTTACAACAGATTTGCCATTGCCGCCATCTAATGTTTCAATTTTCATTTCAAACTTATATGATGAGCCTGCTGTGGCACTTGCTTGATCTGCATGATCAACTTGCCTGTTAAGCTGTCCGCCTAATTGTTTAATAACTTCTGATGTCATGTCATCACGCATTGTTAGTGTTAGTGTTTCCCAAGTGTGCTTACCCGCAAGATACATTTTTGAGTTGTATGAATCAACAACGACTTCTTCGTGAGTTAGGCTTGGTCTTGATACACTAATTACGTTTTGTGTTACAACATCTGAATTTACCGAATTGCCCAGTCTTGTGAATGTGACACGGAAACGATATTGTAGTTTTGGCATAAGAGTTGTACCTTCTGTACTTCCAGTAGGTACGCCAAAGTTTGTAATTACAGCCATTTTTAATTTCTCCTTGAATACTATAATCTAATAGTAATTTGTTCTATATGTATTTATGCAAAAAGGTAAAAAAATTTACCAGTCATAGAAAAGGCTGCAATGATTGCAGCCTATTCTGTTTATTTTATATAAATTTATGCTAATTCGCCTGTGTTAACAATACGAATTGGTATGTAAATAAATTCTGCAGATTTTGTAGGCTCAATTGCTACATCTACATAAAATTCATTTGCATCAATTCTTGCAGGTGTGTTGTTAGTTACATCACACACTACTGCAAAGTCGTAAATACCACGTTGCTTAAGAATGTTTGCTAGGAAACCTTCAAAAGTTGATTTTGCATTTGCACGTGTTGTTTCGTCATTAGCTTCAAACAAGAATGGTCTTGCAATAACTGCAAAACGTTCTCTTAGATATGCTGTTAAACGAGCAACATTTACACGGTCAAGTGCGCTTGCTCCTGCATGTAGAGACTTCTGACCAAATACAACTACACCATCTGTTGGGAAGTTTGCAATTGGGTTAAGTTTCTTTTCATACATAGCATCACGAGAACCTTGTGTTAGTGCTACTGGAACAAATTCGTCCTCTGCATTTAGGTAGCCTACGTTTGCTGCGTTTTGTACTACACCACGTGTTAAGCCTGCTGGTGCAAACCACTGAAAACTTACATTATCATTATATGCGAATGTATATAATGCTATGTGTGATGCTGGTGCTACTACGCTATTACCTGATACTGGGTCAGTAGCTAGTGAACTTGGATAATATGCTGCTGCATATGTGTTCTTTGTTACTAGTCCGTCTTCGCCATTTTCAATTGCGCCGTTACCTTGGATCCATGATACTGCATCTGTTGGATTCATACGTAGCGGTGAGTCAACAATAATAAATGCTGTTTCATCTCTATCACTGTTTAGTGCTACCATTTCATCCATTAATTCTGGATAACCTGGTGCTGCAATTAAGCGGAAGTTAACTGTATCTTCACGTAGTTCTGATCCTGATGCACTTGCTTGCATTGCTGTTACTACTACTCTACGCTGAGCATGACGACCAAATGAACCTGCGCCACTTGCTTGGTTACCTGCGTGGTTACGCCATTTCCATGCTGTGCCTAGGCTTGTATCATACATACGTACTGTACCGCCTGAACGACACATGTTAATACCTGTTGTACCAACTGGGTGTAGTAGAGGATCTGGTGCACCTGCTATTAATGCAGATTCAAATACACCTGCCGCTGTATCATTTGCTGTAATATCACCAAATACAACACCACCTGATGTTGTTTGGTCTGTGTTATCTTTTAGTACCCATGCACTGCCGTTATCTCTGTAAATTACAGGATATCCGTTAGCGTCTGTATCTACCCAATAGTTACCTACATTGCCTGCACTTGGTGCTGATGTAGCATACGTAACATTTGTTACACGCTTCCATTTTTGTGTACCGTTATCGCTACCAACTTCATAAATTGCAAGTTGATTTAGATCTGGATCAAACCACATTGTGCCGTCAACTGCCGCACCTGTTGGCTCTGCTGTTGATGCTGTTACAACTAAATTTCCCCAAGCACCTGATTCGTATGATTTTAGAACAAGTGCTGATGCATCTACTTCTAGTGTTAAATCACCGTCTTGTAATGTACGTGCTATAGCCGCTGTACCATCTTGGAATGTATCTGATGTTGTACCTGCTGGATCTGTTGCCATTGCATAGTTAATTGGGTGAGCAACAAATGTGCCAGCCATATTTTCAGCAATACTTATACTTACACCACTACCTGGTTTTGTTGTTTTAACCCAAATATCGCCCACGCTTGGTGATGATGGTTCGCTATAATGTGGTGCGAATGTAGGTGTTTCTGCTACCCATGCGCCACTATTTTCTTTATAGTATTGAATTTGTGTTGATCCTGGTGCTGCTGCAACTGCTACTAAATATCCGTCTGTAACTACTGTTGCTGATGGTGCTGAACCATCTGTTATTTCTACCGTAGGTGTTACTGCAACCCAACCAGTTGATGTATATTGGAACATACCCCAATTACTTGCTGAAGGGTTTAGCCAATAACTTCCACTTTCTGCAGGACCTGTTGGTTCTGTTGAAAGCGGTCTTAATGCTCCTAGATCTACATTTGCACGTACAATGTATGCACCTGCGCTTTGGCCTAGAAAAGAATATGCAGCTAATAAACCGTAATCGTTTGTTTCATCACCTTGTTGTACTGTTCCACTAACTGTACGGAAATCACAGTTACCAAAGTACTGTGTTAGTTCTCTTTGTGATGTTACAAGGACTGGTTTGCCTGCATTTGTTGATTTTGTAAATTTCGCAATGCCATCTGCTTCTGTGCCTGTAGGATCAATTTTATCCTGGCCTGTAGCAATAAAAAGCATTGGTACAGTACCGGCGCCAGCTGGGCCATATACTGATTCGTCTGTTACTGTTACCTGGACGCCAGGCGAGACAAGATTTGCCATGTTTAGACTCCTTACTTATAATCCATTTTCGTTTGGATGTTTGTTTTATCTAATGGTATTTATTTAAGATACGCTAAAACAGGGCAGTTATCGATATGTTTAATTTAAGAAGTTTACTAGTTGATCTACATTAAATTCTAGGTCTTGCAAAGTGCCATTATTGTCTATAGTATAGTCTGACATCCACTGTTCTAGACTCATACTATCTGTAGATTCTGGAGGTAGATGTAAGGATCTATCTACCCATATTACATAATCAAATACACCAGTATTTTGCATTGCAAAAAATTCACGTTTATTTCTTAAGCCACAATAAATGTCATATTCTTTAAACATTTCTCGACCAAGAGTTGCAGCATCTGGATTATTATAATCGCAAATAGCGTTATACCATTCAGCACGATGATTATGCCGATCAGCATAACATTGCTCTTCATCTTTATAATTGTATTTGTCTTTTAAATTATCATATATAAAAAGTTTACTACAAAACTTGCTACTGCTCTCGAAAGTATAATTATATTTGTCTCTTAATATTTCACAAACAGTATCTTTTCCGTGTCTACCATGTCCTATGACCAGCAGTTTAAACTTTTCCATATATATTCCTAACTATAATTATACATACAATTATATACGATTATATACGATTGTCAATCTAATTATCCTATTACAAACCCTAAACCAGCAGATCCATCCATGTATAGTGTAAGCTCTTGTTCTAGCTTATCCATGTCAGCTTGTGCATCAGCCCTTAATTGGTCTGCGTTCATTGTAGTGCCACCCTGTGGGCCTGCAATCTGTGTAAATTTACCACGTGCTTCTGCTATCATAAGTTTTGCATGACATAATGCATAATCTGCTACCCATGGTCCACTGTAAGTATCTTCTACAATTGATTCATCAGGCTTATAATTATAAGCATGTAATATAACAGTGTCATCTGCTCTAATTTGTCTTTGAATAATAAGTCTATTATCTCTAGGACGCCAAGTAAACATTAGTTCTGCACCAAATAGTCTACCCATTGTTTCTCTGTTTTGTTGTAAGAAGTCATATGTAGACATACCACCCTGTCTGCTTGAACCTAGTAGATAAGTGTTTATATATGCTGCTTGGAATGGTTCAATATTAGCACCTGTACCGCTACTAATACCGCTAGTACGTCTGTAAATATCTTTAACTTCTACTACTTCTTTAGGGAGAGTATATTCACTTGTACCTGCTGTAAGTTCTAAAACAATAAAACTTTCTTCTACAGAGTTTTCCGCTCTTTGCCTGTACCTTTGTAAACTTTTCTTAATAGCCAGCTCATAATGTTCTGGATCTAGTTCAACGTCTACCATACCTCCGCCTAAACGAAGTTCGATTTCTTTTTGTAGTTTAGAAACTGCACTCATAATATATCTCCTACTACTATTTAGCAGATATACTATTTTACATAATGCTTAATTTCTCTAATTATATCAATAGCTCTATCTAAATCTTCATCTGGTAGCTTTTCTAAATTTGGTAGCTTTTGTTCTATTAGATCGTCATAAAAGAAAACATTATCATCTGTAGGATACAGATAGTGTATTCCAAGTTCAGGTGCAGGTTTATTTTTGACCAAGTCTCTAACATTTTTAAGATATTCCCCTCGCATTTGAAAATATGTATATTGTTCTACATCAAAAACAACATATTGTCTATAAACCTTATCTTCCACTTTATAAGCAGTGATATGTTCTAAGTCTAATATTTGTCCCTTACAAAATCCGTTTACTATACATCCAGCATTTAAAATAATGCCCTTTGTGATTCCATTACATTCTAATGTGTTGACTGCAATATCGAAGTCATCTCTATCTTCAAATAATACAAAGTTTTTAAATCCATGGTATTTTAAACTTGTCATTGATAAGTCAGCCATGAATAATTCTAATTCAAATGTCCTACATTTTGTTTCATTGTCTTTGCAGTCAATGATTATTCCAATAGGATCATCTCCTGGATTAAGTAGAACTTCTGGATCTACATCACTACGTCTTAAATTTATCATGATTTTGTTGCCTTATGTTCTAAAATACCGCCATAATTACTATATCGTTATTTAACCTACCATTCATTTTTGTTTCAGTAGTTTTGATAGTAGCAAACATTTTCTCTGTTTTGGCACGTGATGACTTCTTAATTGTTGGCAAGAACTCACTGGGCTTACGTATAGTACGTTGTATACTTTTATTTTCGTCAAATCCTAGTATAGTAGTACCTTTTACATTAAATCCACTTCCTGGTCGACCTAACCCTTTAGGATCTACATTACTTGCATAATACATTCCCAATTTACGGGTTTTACAATTAAACACTACTGCAATATTTGCTCCTACTATCTTGGCTGGCGGAACACTTGCAATACCGTAAGTTGCATCGCTGAGTTTAAACTTTACATTTTTTGTAATATCTTCTGGACTCTTGACTTTTACTTTACGAGGCTTACGTGTAATTTTTGCTTCTTTCTCAATAATATCACAGGCTGATACAATCTTTTGAAACATTTCTAAAAATAACTTAGCTTCTGCTTTGGACAGATGACTGTAACCTTCTTTGAGCTGTTCTAAAAAGTCCAATTCCTGCTCTGTCATTTTTTTCTTTTGTGCAGGTGTTGGGGGATTAAGTAGTTCAACATATTCATTAAGCTCTGCAATATACCAATTTCGAATAATACGTGCATGTCCAGGCTTTGCATTTAATTTACGCAAGATATTTATAGGTTCAAACTTCTTAAGGAGTGTTTTATCTGGATTTCTACAAAAGTCGTCTACAAATTCTTCAATAGACTCAGTCATGCCTCCGCATGTATCTTGCAATCGTTCTTTAATTGAAGGGACATATATATTTTTCTTCTTACTATCCTCAACTTTTTTTTCTTCTATAATATCTTTACCAATATCAATAGCTGTATCAATTTTAGAAATAATCCATTCTGTCATAGGCTTGATGCTACCAGCTGTTCCAGCACATGATTGCCAATAATCATCTTCTTTTTGATTAAAGTCAGGGCAACCGTCTAATAGCATTTTACATCTTACACCAAGTACTTGCTCATGTTTAATTGCTTTTTTAGCACTCTGAATATCCTCTTTAGTATATTCATTTTCACGCATCCATTGAAAACACCATTCAATAGTATCAGTATGCTTAAAGTTCCTATAATAGAAATCATTTACAGACATCTTTAACCGATGAAATTCGACACCGTCTAATTTTTCCCAATTGTCAAAACTAGGTGCCATAATTTTTTTATTACCACGACGTGGCGATGTTGTTTTTTTACGTTTTGGTGCTGCCATAACTAACTCCTATCTGTTATATTGCCATACTATTACCTAAAATACAGTATGTCAAGCCTTTTCTTTTCTTAAACTTTCCAACCCACCCTTTACACGCTCTGGGTAATCTCCCAAATATGAACCTGCAACTAGGTCGTCCTTACTTATAAGATGCTTATGAAAATGTTCTATATCATCCCAAATTTGTATCATAGTCTTGCCCATTTCATCAAAAAAGGAATCACTAAAAATTGGGTCATCTTCTTTATAATATGCATATGATGCCATAAGATAATATGGAACCATCATGTTTTGATTTTTGGCAAACAGTTCAGCCGCATATTGATCTAATATCACAATATTATCCGTTGCTGGTGTATTTGCGTGGAAGGTTTTGACAACTATGTGTTGGGTCAGGACTAAAAACTTCTATACAATTTCCTTGTATGTCCCAATTAACATGTGGCATATTAATAATTGTATGAAAGCTGAACGCAACCATACCAAGTATTACAAAACTACATACAACTACCGCAATATTTTGTACTGTTTTATTTAAAATACCTACTTCCATAATTAAGATCCTGTTACTAGCGAAAGAGAACCATCGTCTTGCATTTCAAAGTTCTCAATATAAGAATGATGTGTTCCGCTTTGATTAATACAACTATCAGCGGCCAACCATAATGACTTAATTGATCCGTTTATTGCCCACGAACTAACTTGCGCACTTGCACGTTTGCCACCGTCAGCCATGTCCAACATAAGTTCTTCATTTGTTGCATCAGCACGTACAAACTCATAAGTAACTTTTCGCATACGATCATGAAACATTTTAGTATCTAGGCCAATTGTACCTGCGTCCCAGATGCTCCAAACGCTGTCAACATTTAGTTCTTGACGTAAATCTTCAAAATGTTCAATGCATAACGTGTCAGTGTCAATATCTTCAAACTGCACATCTTCCATTGCAATTGTTTCTGCACTAACATCTTCAAATTTTACGGCTGTATCAAACATATTTTCTCCTGTTTTTTAACTTACTCTTATAATATAAAGCAAAAGGTATTGGTTGTCAAGAAAAAACGCAAGAAAGGTTTCCTGCGTTTTCAATGGGTTATAATTTTTTTATGTTGGAGGGCGTTTTGTAATACTATAATTTTTTGCCTGATCGTCTAAATCTTCAAAGTATTTAAACCCTTTATGTAAAACCCTATGTATACAATTGGTATCAAATAGTGAATGTATTTTACTATTAGATATACTATCATCTATGAATAAACTTATATTTCCTAAACCCTCAGGGGGCTCACTCAATACGTGTTTATAAAGTATTTCATCAGTTGTACTTTTTTTAAAACGTTTCTCGTACAAGGCCCTATTAACTCCAAATACTATATCCATAAATTCTGGAACACCATTTGTAATTTTTAAGTCTTGTGCAGCTAACACACATAAATCTGGATCTGTGCCTTGATAATTATTTAAATCATTTAATATATTAAGAATAAGTTGTGGATGATGTGGGATAATATCCCATCTCATTTTAACCACAAAATCATAATCATTATTTTTATAAACAAACTTCAAGCCTTCTATCCAATGGTAGTATTGTGCTATTGTATTCCACGGATAATCTTTATCGTTAAGTCTTTTGTTATTAGATATAATATTAGCTGTTTTATATTGTAATTCACTACGAAATCTATTACCGTAAAAGTCTACAAGTTTTATAGATTTAAAAAACTCTCTGTTTTTTATAGGTGAACAATGTTTCCAAGTAATACCATAAAAATCTACATTAAAATCAATAAGGTTATTGTCAATAAATTCCACAGTGTTTTGCCATACATCACTTACTGTACTGTAATTGTGTGGAATATATTGATTTTTTTCAACATTAGACGAATCCCAAGTTCTAGTTTCGCCACAAAATAAAAATGCTATTTTCATTATTTTTCTATCTGACGCTCAAACTCTCGTAGACGTTTATATACACTTGCTAGTTCAATAATAGTAGGCCATGCTTTAAGTATATATTGCATTGAACCTTCAACTCTACCAAATGCTCTAATAATCTGTTGCATTACACCTAGTGTAATTGCACCTGTTACAATTGCTGGTGCTAAGAATACATAAGCACTTAACACATTTGCTTGTAAATATGCAATACGTCCGATATTAAAGTATAGATAACGAATATAACTTTTAAAATGTATACTACGTACATCTAAAAATAATTCATCAATAGATTTAGGACGTATAGTATTATCGTCTTCTGCAATAACAAGTATCTTACGATATGCTGCTTCTTTTTTCTGTAAGTCATATTCAACACCTACTAATCTAAGAAGCCAACCTAGTCCAACTAAAAATAATGTTCCACCAATACTCCACACAAGAGCACCTGTAACAAGACCATATTGCCAATCCCCAAAAAAGAAAATTGTAAGTCCTGTACTAAGTCCTAGTAGAATTGGAACAAACTGTACAAGTATCATAATAGCTTCTATAAAACTAGTTCCTAGACCTTCCATAATTCTACTAAATTTGATGGTGTCTTCTTGTACACGTTGCGCTGCACCTTCTATTGTACGTGCTTTGTCATATACACTATGATACCATTCTACCATTGCTGTTCTCCAACGGAATAGGTAATGAGCAGTAAAGTAACTTACTACTACTGCAATAGCAACATAGATACTTGCCAAGTAAATAAAGTCAATTAAACTACTCCAATATTCAGTCATAGTAATTGCATTAGGTGAGGCTAATGCTTTTTGAATCATATCATAAAACTGGCCAAACCATTCATTGATTTTTACATCAATTTCAACTTGAACCCATAGTGATCCTAAAATGAGAGCTGACCCTAGCCAACTCCATAACCACCAATCTCGGTTCTTAAAAAATCTAAACATAATATTTCCTTTTCTATTAAGTATGTATATAATTACTTATCCAATGAAAACATGTACTGTGTCGTATAAATACACTATATAGGATAAAAAGTATGCCCAGACTCTCTCTTTATAAACCTTTCAAAGGTAATGACTTTAAATTTATGGATAGAACAATCCGCGAGCAATTTGACATTGGTGGCGTAGGTGTTCATATTCACAAATACTTAGGTCCTAGACCTAGTGAAGGAGGAGACCCAAGTGAGCCTAATTATGGTAGCGGATTGGATCTTGACAATATCACAGGACAAGAAAACAATCCAGAGGGACTTATAGACGAAACAAATATACAAGACCTGCTATTCATGGAAAACAGGGATCGTAAATATGATCCAGATGTTTTTGAATTGCGTGGAGTATATAATGTTGGTGATAATGACTTTGACTTAACACAATTTGGATTATTCCTTACAAACGATACACTGTTTATAACATTCCATACAAACGATATGGTAGAAAAGTTAGGCAGAAAACTAATGCCAGGCGATGTTTTAGAACTTCCCCATCTTAGAGACGAGCTATTATTAAGTGCAGATAAAGAAGCAATTAATAAATTTTATGTAGTTCAAGATGCAAGCAGAGGAAGTGAAGGTTTTTCACAAACTTGGTATAGTCATATCTGGAGAGTAAAGGTTGCACCACTAACAGATACACAGGAATACGCAGATATACTTGGTACTGCTGAAGATGCAGATAGTCTTAAAAATAAAATTAGTGCATATAAAACAGAACTTAATATTAGTAATGCTATTGTTGAAAGTGCAGAAGAAGCTAACCCTATTGGGTTACCATTAGCTGAACATTTATTTGGATCTGAAGAGCCAGAAAATAATTATGACCATGGAGAAACATTGGAACAAGGTGATCAGTTTCCAATTACTCCAAATGATGGTGATTATTTTGTAAGGACAGACTTTAATCCAAATAGACTATTTGTTTTCCGTGGAAGCCGTTGGCATAGACTTTATGATAATGTCAAGACAGATACTTGGAGTGATAGAACATATAATGCGAGTAGCTTTATTAATAATGAAAATACTACAGTTGTTGATAATAAAGAATTTGCTGAACGACAAGCACTGTCAAAAATTGGCACTAGCAAATCAGATACAATTAGTCCAGGAAGCGATTTTGAATGACCCAATATTTTTATGACAAACAAATAAGAAGATATATTCAACAGTTTATAAGACTGTTTAGTGGATTCAATGTACAGATGGGTACAGATGATACAGGACTTCCTGTATTCCAAAAAGTACCTGTGCGATATGGTGATATTAACCGTATGGCTGCACATATTACAAGAGAAAATTCTGAGAACGTTGTAAATAGTGTTCCTTTTATTAGTTGCTATGTTACAGATTTAAGTATGTTGCCTGAGCGTAGAACTTATCAAGATCACGTAGATAAAATAAATGTATTTGAAAAAAAGATAGATGAAACTACTGGCGAGACGTTAGACGATGTAGGCAATAGATATACTGTAGAGAGACATGCACCAGTTCCGTATAATCTTACAATGAGCTGTGATATTTGGACATCAAATACAGATCAAAAATTACAACTATTAGAGCAGATACTAGTACTATTCAATCCTACGCTTGATGTTAGGACATCAAGCAATCCAGTAGATTGGAGCGCATTGAGCCATGTAGAAATGACAAATACTACTTGGAGCAGTAGAGCAGTTGGATCAAGTATTGATGATATTATAGATGTAAGTAATATAACTTTTGCATTACCAATCTTTATTAATCCGCCAGCAAAATTAAAACAACAGAAACTTATTCACACTATAATAAGCGAACTATATAACTTAGATGATGAGAATTTGGATCTATTCGAATCAAAACAACTATTTGACAAAACAACATTAGAATATACAATAGTAACATATGAAGACAGAAAACTTAAATTTGAAAATAATAAGGCATATCTATTAAACCAGTTAGGCACAAGCCAAGATTTAGAAAATGGCGGAAACTTAAATTGGGAAGTTGATTTAGAAAACTTCAATACACTAAGACCTGGAATTAGTCAAATACGTTTAAGAAAAGATAACGATCCAGGTAATAAAGACAATGACATAATAGGAAGATTGGATTTAGATCCAAATAATACAAATGCATTGCTAGTAGATATTGACCCTGCAACATTACCAACTAATACCCTTACTGCAATAAATGGTGTATTAAATCCGCAATCAAGTTACCCTGGAGATGGAAATGTTCCTCTACCAACCCAAGGACAAAGATATCTAATATTAAATGATATTCCAGAAAGCACATCTTGGAGTCAAGCGGTTGCTTATAAAAATGATATTATAGAATATAATGGTGCCAATTGGATTGTAAGTTTTGATCATACTAACTCAACACCACAATATGTTACAAATACATCAAGTGGAGATCAATTAGAATGGAATGGTAAAGACTGGGTAAATAGTTTTGAAGGTGTTTACAATCCAGGTTATTGGAGATTATATCTATAAAATGATTAGAGCAAGCGGATGTATTTTTCTTAGTGTAGACTCTGGTAGAGTTATGCTACAATTAAGAAGTAATAGGGTTACACATCCTAATACTTGGGGATTTTTTGGTGGCAAAGGGGAAAATGACGAACGTCCTATAGAGACGCTTTTAAGAGAAATACAAGAGGAATTAATGATGACTCCTGATATTTTACGAATTATACCAGTGAATAAATTTACTGCCACAAATAGAAAATTTGAATACAATAGTTTCGTAATTACAGTTAGCAAGGAGTTTTGTCCTCCATTAAATTCTGAAAGTGCAGGTTATTGTTGGGTTAATATTGGCCAATGGCCACAACCTATACACCCTGGTGCTAGAGTGCAATGTAAAAGTAAAGAATTCATGAAAAAACTAAAAACCATCCAGGAGCAATCAAGCATCCTAGATGGTCAAAATAGCATTGTAATTACTTCTTAAGGCGTAATACGTTTTTTCATACTTGCAACAAATTGTTCACGCAACCATTCAAAATCATTAATTTTGTTTAGTGCTTCAACATCATCTGCATGTTCTTCACCATATGCTTTTCCTTCTAATGCACCTTTAATACAGTAGCGACCAAAACGTTCGCCAGTATCAACTGTGGTCCATGTTTCAAGTCTATCTATTGTTTCTTGCTTAGGAGTTTCGCTTTGTTGAATTCCACTTGACAGTTTTACACATTCACGGAATGCACTACGCCAGGTTCTATATGGATCTTTATTAAACCTTGTAACATTTGATACATTACTAACAGGTTGATAAAAAGATACGCCTGCGGTAAAGTCTGGTAATATATGACCCATTTCTAACAATTGTTCTCTTGGAAATAATTTAATACCACCATATCCATATTCTAGACCATTTATTGGATTTCTGGCACTCCATACATATGTTGTGTTAATACGTTTGGCCATTGGCGGAACATAATCAAAGTGAAAATCTCCCATAATATCTGCATCTGCATCAACAATATATACCATTTCTGTTGATGATTGTTTTGCACATTCCTTGTGGGCGTTGCCAATACCTTCTACATTTTTAACATGCTTTGCATCTGGAAATCTTTGTTTAAGAAGTTGAAAATTTCTATCTGCTTCTTCTTCATGATAACTAATCATAAACACGTCAAAGTCAGCATCATGATAATTAGCTGTAATTTTATTTCTATACTTTCCGTATACAACACCGTCTGTTGGTACTAATTGTAAGTCTCCCCAAGTTACAGATCTATTAGTTCTTTTAATAGATTTAGGAAACTCGTGAATATAATTCTGTCCTCTATCTGATGGTCTATAATGCCAAGGAAAATCTGGTCGCATTGTAACGTAATCAACAGCTACCCATACCATTTTACTTTTACCTTGATATTGTAAGGCCAATTTTGCAAGATCATCTGGATCTCTTACTTTAGATTTTGTAGTAATTATAGGATAGCTACCAAATACATGTTTTTTTAATCTATCCCAGGGCGTTACTACATTTTGCCCTTTAAATTCTCTAAATGATTTAGAAATATTAATCATAACAATCGTCCTTTATTGTATATGCCTTCGTTCCTATATGTGCAACTTTTTTACTCAAATCATGATCCACATATACTTCATAACCACATTCTTGTGCTTTATTACAGAAATAAATATCTTCCCCAACTAAGTTAGTATAATCTTCTTTCCATTCTATACTATAAAATGGACGTGGCATTTTTTTATATACTTGTGTATTTACAAGCATAAGGCCACTGCCAATTGCATATACTTCCTCTAATCCTTTTCCACCAAAAACTCTTTTATCTAAATTTTTTGGATCTTTAAAGGCCACTGGTCTGTGTGGTTTAACTCTGGTAGAATAATTTCCTGCTACAATGTATTTATTATGATTTAATAATATCTCTAAAGTATCAGAAGGAAATTTCATATCACTATCTAGCCATAAAATATGGGTGTGATTGCTTGCTAATATATCGTCAACCAACTGTTGACGTTGCATAGCAACTTCGCTTCCTATATTAAAATGAAGGGTTACATTTACATTTTTCTCGCCACATCGTTTCATTAACATGGCGAGACTGTATGTAAAAACAGAAGTAACTTGGTCTCGTACTGGTACACAGATTGCTATCTTTGATGATTTATCAATCTTATACTGATACTGTGGAATAGAGACCATTTAGCTAACTAAATCTTCACCTAGCTCTGCTTCAATCTGTTGGACTGATTCGTTTAATTCTTTTGCAAGTGTTGTTGCTGTTTTAACTGCGGCAGCAAATGCTTCGTCTTCTAGCGATGCCATATATGCCATATGTTCTGGTTGTACTTTACCAATTGTTAAAATGTCAATTGCAGCTAGTCGTCCTAGCCGTTGTATCCAATACTGTTCTTCTTCAGTTTCAATATTAGCTAAAAGTTCTTCTACATTATTATCCTTTGCAAAGGCTTCATAAACTTCTTCTAGTACTGGTAAATCTGGATGTTGTTCTGCACGGGCTTGTAGTAAGTCCGACATAAGTGCTTGGGCTTTGCGTCCTGGTGTAGGGTGGGCTCCTAGCACAAAAGTTTCGATTTCAAATCTTGTTCTAATGCTCATAGTTATCTCCTGTGTGAGTTTACATTGTGTTGATTATATAAGATGATTATATAAGAAAATGAGACAATGTCAAGATGATTCTTAACATTGTCTCTATAATAATTACTTATCCTATGGAGGACTTGTATATTCGTCGTTATCTGGATGTACTCCAGAATCTGTACCATATTGGTTTGGATTCTGCCATCCGCCGAAAGTGTCCGATAGCTTAATATTTGATGTTACTGATGGTGAAATAAAATTTCCTAATGTAGACATGCAAATTGACCCGCTTAGACCAAAATAGTTACGAACTTCTCCCATTGTGATATATGCGCCGGTTGCTGGTAATGCCATTAATATTCTCCTTGAAGTGATTTGTTATTTAACGTTAAAAAGCAAACACCTGTTTACTCCATACTATTTATTAACATAAGTTAAAAGTTAAGTTATACGTTTTCTATTGTTACATTGTTTATGTAAAAAAATTTATAGATCCTTGAATTTATTTTTTAGCTCTTCTATTTGTTTCTGTTGTTCTTTTATGGCTTCAATTAATACACCCACTATGTTACCATATGCAACACTTTTCATTCCATCTGCATCTGTGTTTACTAGCTCAGGTAAAACTTCTTCAACTTCTTGTGCTATGACTCCAATACTAGGCTTCAGGGATTTTTCAAATGTTACTCCCCTTAAATTATGCACTGTATCTAACGCATTGTCAATAGTTTGTATATTTCTTTTTAGCCTTTTATCTGAATATGCACAAATGTCTCCTGATGCAGTAAATGTACCAGTATAACTTCCACTCATTTTAAGACCATCTGCCTCTTGTGTAAGTCCGTTACCAGCACTTACACTGAATGTAGTGGACGACAACCCAATCCCGTTTCCATCAGAATATGTTGTATTTGTGTCAGTATTTGTGTCTACCCAAGGAACGTTTACATACATTTTACCACTTGATAATTCAACTGGATAGTTTTTGCCATTCTCACTATATCCAATTTTAACTAATCCCAATGTGCTTGAAGTAGCAGTTGAATATGTTGTGTTAGTATTTGTGTCTGTGCTACTAATAGTAAAGTTAGGATATGTTCCACTAATACTTGTAGCACCTGAACCTGTTAAACTTACAGTTTGGTCTGGTGCTGTATTATTAAATGTTGTTCCAACTAAATTTAACCCTGTGCCTGCTGTGTATGTTGTATTAGTATCAGTAAAGGATGTAATATATCCTGCTCCGTTAGTTAACTGATTATTATTAGTTGGTATTGTTGGTTTATCAGACAAATCATCATAACTTCCACTAAACAATTGACTTGTAGTTGCATAACTTGCTCCGTTAGTCAACTGATTGTTGTTAGTTGGTATTGTTGGCTTGTTTGTTAAATCATCATAACTTCCACTAAACAATTGACTTGTAGTTGCATAACTTGCTCCGTTAGTTAACTGATTGTTGTTAGTTGGTATTGTTGGCTTATTAGATAAATCTGTATAACTTCCACTAAACAATTGACTAGTTGTTGCATAACTACTGTCGTTTGTAAATGAACTTATGTTAGTTGGTATACGTGCATCTACTCTAGCATTTGTATAATATAAATTTCCGGCTTCTGCAATGTCATCTGTGTCTAATGCGCCTGTTCCACCTGATACTGCACTATCTACATATGCCTTAGATGCGGCATGATTTGCATTACTTGGAGCACCTGCAAGAGTTAAATCTCCTGTCATTGTATCTCCAGTTTTGCTTACTTTTGTTCCAATATCATTGCTAACAGTTGTTGCAAAATTTGCATCATCGCCTAATGCTGCTGCTAGTTCGTTTAGAGTATCTAATACTGCTGGCGCACTATCTATAACATTCGCTACTGCGGTATCTGTATAACTATTTGCAGTAGATACTGCATCTACTTCTGCTTGATCTGCATATGCTTCATATGCAGTTGTAATTGCTACTTCACGTGTATCTGTATATGCTTTTGCATCTGCTTCTGCTGTATCTGCATATAAATTTGATGCTGCCGCACGTACTACGTCTTTGGCTTCTGCTATATTAATTGCATCTTGTTTTGCAGTATCTGCTTTAGTTGTTGCATCTGCGCTTGCTGTACTAATTGCATCAGCTTCTGCTGCATCTGCTTTAGTTGTAGCATCTGTTGCGGCATTTGCTTCTGCTGCATCTGCTTTTGTAGTAGCATCTGTTGCCGCCGCACTAATTGCATTTGATTCTGCGGTATTTGCTTTTGTAGTGGCATCAGTTGCCGCCGCCGCTTGTGCCGCATCTGCTTTTGTAGTAGCATCTGCACTTGCTGTACTAATTGCTGTCGCCTGGGCCGCATTTGCTTTAGATGTTGCATCACTTGAAGCTATTGAAATCGCTGCGCTTTGTGCCGCATTTGCTTTAGATGTTGCATCACTTGAAGCTGTTGAAATCGCTGCACTTTGTGCCGCATTTGCTTTAGATGTTGCATCTGCACTTGCTGTACTAATTGCATCTGCTTCTGCTTGATCTGTATATGATTCATATGCAGTTGTAATAGCCGCTTCACGTGTATCTGTATATGCTTTTGCATCTGCTTCTGCTTGATCTGTATATGATTCATATGCAGTTGTAATGGCCGCTTCACGTGTATCTGTATATGCTTTTGCATCTGCTTCTGCTTGATCTGTATAATTATTTGATGTAGATACTGCGTTTGCTTCTGCTGTATCTGTGTATGTTTGATATGCAGTTGTAATTGCCGCTTCACGTGTATCTGTGTATGCTTTTGCATCTGCTTCTGCTTGGTCTGCATATATTTCTGTTGCTACATTGTCACTGTTAATTTTCATAGGAACAGTTGACATTAATTCAGTTGCTGATAATGTAAAACGTTGGGCACCATCAACTGTCATAATAACTGTACCAGTGCCTAAATCAGCAATCTCAACTTGTGAATCGCCCTCTGTAATTGCATTTGTTGAAATAGTAGAAATTGTACTATCAACATATGCCTTGTTTACTCCATCAGTAGCACTAGTTGGTGATCCAACATTAATAATCTGATTATTATCCATGTCAACTTTGTCACCAAACTGGATCGCATTTCCTCCAGAATCAGTAATACGTTTTCCACTTTGTATTTGTAATGTAGAAGAAACATTTATCGTTGAATCTGATTCAAGTGTTAGTACGCCTGTACCTTCTGTTTTAATTAATAATGACTGATCTGTATTAGAACGAACAATAATTGTTCCTGCACTATCTTCTATAACTTTTTGATTGTTGATATACAGTGATCCTTCTGACAAATAAAGGTCTCGCCATTTTTTACTAGGACTACCTAGATCGAAACCAGTTGTCCCATCTGAATCTACACTTGGTATAATATGTCCTGATAATGATAAATTTCCTACAAGTATACTATCTGCATATGCTTGTGCAGCAGCTAATGTATTTGTGTCACCAATTCCTATATTAGTTTGTAGATTGATTATATCTCCAGCCAATGCCGCTTGTGCTCTTGCATCTGTAAAATATAAATTATTAGAACCTTCAGATACTGAATCTGAATCAATATTTAATATTACATTTTGTAATGTAATATTTCCATTTCCATCACCAACAAGTACGGGTACGTTTTCTACTCTTAATAGATTAACATCACCATCCGTATTATTATCAATTACTGTTTTATTAACTACCTTAAAAGCCACGTTTATTATTCCTAGTTTGTTATTAGTAGTATTTATGCATAATCATAAAAAAAAGGAGCAGTGTCTCCACTGCTCCAAAATATTACGAGTTTGTTAAAATTACTTCTTTAGTGATTCTACTTCTGCTTTTAGTTCTTTTAATGCTTCAATTAGTAGGCCTGTTACGTTACCGTATGCTACCATTTTAACACCATTTTCATCAGTTTGTACTGCTTCTGGTAGAACTGATTCTAGTTCTTGAGCAATAACACCTGTTGATGTTGAACCGTCTGCTAGTCTGTCAAATGTTACACCGCGGATTGCATCCACTTTGCCCATCGCACCTTCAATTGTTTGTACGTTAGTTTTAAGTGAAGCATCTGAGTATGCACAAATGTCGCCAGTTGCTGTAAATGTACCAGTGTATGAACCTGACATTTGAACTGAGTCACTTGAGATTGTTAGACCGTTTCCTGTGTTAACTGATAGTGATATAGTTTCATTAGATGTTTGGTTAGTTGTGAAAGCTGCGCCGCCACCTAGACCGTTACCTGCTGAAATTGTAATTGTAGCATTACCAATTGTTAGACCATTAATAGCTGCTGAAAGTTCAGCATCTGTTGCCATTGCATCTTGGATTTCTTTTAGTGTATCAAAAGATGAGTTAGCACCATTTACTAAGTTTGAAATCGCTGTGTCTGTATATGAGTTTGATGAACTAATCGCTGCAGATTGCGCCGCATTTGCTTTAGATGTTGCATCACTTGAAGCTGTTGATTCAGCTGATGCTTCACGTGCATCAACATATGATTTATTAGCTGCATCAGTGGATGATGTTGGTGTAGCCAATGAAGTAATTTTGTGACTGTTCATGTCGATAGTATCTTTCATGTCCAGTGTATCGTCTATGCGAACACCTTTCTTGAAACGTGTTGTTTTGTTTACGTTAGTACCAAAATCATCGTTATTACCATCATCTGCTTCACCGTCTGTTGTTGTTAGTTTTGTTGCTAGGATCGAAATGTTACGTTCCATGTCCGCCATACGTCTAAGAGACGATTTTGAACCTGAGATTGTAATTTCTTCTGCGCCTGCCTCACCAGTAAATTCTTCTAGTGAACCAGTTGAATTATACTTGTATTTCTTTGATTTATTAAATGAAAAGGTTCCTGTGGAACCTCCGTGTCTGACTTTTCTTCCCATTTTAACTCTCCTTAAAAGTTTTTTAGCCTCGTAGTATTAACTCTGTTATACCATGGCACTATATAGTGCCTAAGTAGGGGGTGGGAACCCCCTACCGTTGGACTAAATTATATTAGCTAACTAATTTCCATCCTTTGACTTCAATTTCGTCACCTACTTCAAGTATACTTGATGCAAATGTTACTACACCTGTTCCAACATTAACTGAACTTAGTTCAGTTGGTCTAACAAGTTGTCTGTTAACGTATACAGTATAATCAACTGCACCAACAACATCACTAAATGTATATGCTACTGTTGACGCATTAGTTACATCTTGTACTGAACTATGGAATGCTGAAGTTGAAATTTCTGTTTCAATTCCACCAATTTCACTGTCAATATATGATGTTGCTGCTGCTAGGGCATCATTTGCTTTATTAGTTGCATCTGTTGCCGCTGCCGCTTGTGCCGCATTTGCTTTAGAAGTTGCATCTGCTGCCGCTGTTGATTGGCAAGTATTGACTTTATTGGTTGCATCAGTTGCCGCTGTACTAATTGCTGCCGCTTGTGCCGCATTAGCTTTAGATGTAGCATCTGTGCTTGCTGCACTAATTGCATTTGATTCTGCTGTATTTGCTTTATTAGTTGCATCAGTTGCCGCATTACTTTCTGCTGTATTTGCTTTTGATGTCGCATCAGCTGATGCTGCCGCTTGAGCCGCATCTGCTTTAGTAGTAGCATCACTTGCCGCTGAAGCAATTGCTTCTGATTTTGCTGTAGCAATATTTGTAGCTGTTGAGGCTGCAAAATTAGCATCATCACCCATTGCTGCTGCTAGTTCATTTAATGTATCTAGCGCACCTGGTGCTGAAGCTACCAAGGATGCAACTTCTGTATCTGTATATGCTTTTGCATCTACTTCTGCTTGATCTGCATATGCTCTATATGCAGTTGTGATTGCTGTTTCTCTTGTATCTGTATATGCTTTTGCATCTACTTCTGCTGCATCTGCTTTAGTAGTAGCATCTGTTGCCGCTGCCGCTTGAGCCGCATTAGCTTTAGATGTAGCATCTGCACTTGCTGTACTAATTGCATTTGATTCTGCTGAATCAACATATGTTTTATTTGATGCATCTGTTCCTGCTACTGGTGTACTAACACCTTCTAGAACATTGCCACCTAATGCGATCGAACCACCTGTGCCTGGACGTAGATTAAGATCTGCTTGGCCAGCTACTGGACGGAATGTTGAAGCACATACTGTTGGTGAACCAGCATTATCTGGGTCATCGCCAACAATGCCTACTGCACCATATGTTACATCTCCACCATCTAGTGAAATTGCGCCACCTGCGTTAGGACGTAAGTTTAGGTTTGATACACTTGCTGTAGGACGGAATGATGACGCACATACTGCTGGGTTACCAGCTGCATCTGGGTCGTCGCCTACGATTGTTGATCCTGAATATGAAACTTCTGATGTTCCTGATAATTCTAAATCTGCATTAGCACCTAATTCAAGTGCGCCGCCTGTTACTGCAATGCCGCCTGCTACATTATTAAAGTCTAATGCTCCAATTTCTGAATCAGTATGTGCAATAGCTTCTGATTTTGCTGTAGCAATATTTGTAGCTGTTGAAGCTGCAAAGTTAGCATCATCACCCATAGCTGCCGCTAGTTCGTTTAGAGTATCTAGTGCGCCTGGTGCTGTGTCTACTAATGCTGCAATTGCCGCATCTGCATATGATTTTGCATCTGCTTCTGCTGTATCTGCATATGATTGTAATGATGTAGTTGCTGTGGCAACAATACCATCTGCATATGTGTTTGAACTTGTTCCAGTTGCATTTGCTTTATTTGTTGCATCAGTTGCCGCCGCTGAGATAGCCGCCGCTTGTGCTGCATTTGCTTTTGTAGTAGCATCTGTGCTTGCTGTACTAGTTGCTGTAGCAACAATACCATCTGCATATGATTTTGCATCTACTTCTGCTTGATCTGCGTATGCTTGTAATGCAGTTGTTGCAGTTACAATTTCTCCATCTGTATATGTATTTGCATCTGCTTCAGCTGTATCAACATAGCCTTCATTTGCTAATGTATGACCATTTACTGTTACTGGAACTGTCATTGCTAGTCCAGTGGCTGATAATGCAAACCTTTGGCCACCGTCTACAGTAATTCCAACTGTACCAGTACCCAAGTCAGCGATTTCAATTTCTGAGTCGCCTTCTGTAATTGCATCTGTTGCTATTCCATTTACTAATGAATCAACATATAGTTTTGTTGTTGCATGTCCATCTGCTGTTGGTGCACCAACATTAATAATTTGGTTATTGTCCATATCAACTTTATCACCAAACGTAACTGCGTCACCGCCCTGGTCTGTGATTTTTTTGTCTGAACCCATTTGTAGGGTTGCTGCTATTGATACAGTTGTAGCTGACTGAAGTGTTAATACACCAGTACCAGTTACTCTCGTAGTTAGTGATTGATCTGGGTCAGCTGTAACAACGATTGTTCCAGCATCAGATTCAATAACTTTTTGCCCATCAATATATAGTGAGCCTTGTGATAGATATAGGTCGCGCCATTTTTTGCTAGGACTACCTAAATCATAACCAGTAGTACCATCTGAGTCTACAGTTGGTATAATGTGACCAGTCATGTCCAGGTTACCCACCAATACTGAGTCAGCATTAGTATTGAAGCCACCGTCTATAAAAAATTGTTTTTGTGCCATTTTTTAAAAATCCTTTTCGCGAAAGAGTTTTAGTTGCATTGAGCAACTATAATATTTATTTCAACATATGTAGTATTAACTACTTTTATATTGAAAATTTTAGTGTAGTTGAGTGCAACTGAATGTTGCACCCAACTTTATTGAATTAACTCTTACACATCAATGTATGTTGAGATAACTTTTACTGTTGCAGTACCTGAAGAGCATGTGTAAATTAGTTCTACATTATTGCCGTTCATTGTAACACTAGCATCACCAATTAAATCTGAACCTGTATAAACAAGTGCATATTCTGTGATGTATGCGTTTGTACCATCGTGTACTACTAATGCTTCACGTGTTTCATATTCACCGTTATCATCTACTTGAATGATATACTTAGCTGAACGATATTTTGTTCCGTCAAATGTATCAACTGTGTCGCCAGTTGTAGATGCTGTAACTGATGCTTGCTGGATGTATGCTTTTACATCTGCCGCAAACTTATCTTTTGTTACAGAAGCTGCTGCAATGAATGGTACGTTTACAATTTGGTGAGAAATTACAACTGCCTGTGTTCCTACTGGAATTGCACTGTTGAATGTAATTTGCTGTCCTGAACCATTAAGTGTATAGTGTGTACTTGGATCCTGGATAACACCACCCACAAACACCATCGCATCATCTACTGTTGAGTAGAAGTTAAGTGAGAATGTTGTTTGTGAACCATCACCATCAATTACTTGGCGGTGTGGAGTTGCAAATGCTAGTTCTGATGGATCGACCAATGTCATTCCACCTTCATCTTCGTCTACACTTAGAACATAACCAGCTTTATTAGTATATGATGAGCTGTTTACGTCATCTAATTGTAGAACTTCTGAAGCAACATTACCTACTACAAGGTCACCGTCTGCGTCAAAGCGTAATGCTTGACCTTCGTTACCTGAAGCACCTGGGAATGTATATGCACCTGTGTTAATTGCATTTAATGCTCTTGCATCTGTAAAGTATAGGTTAGTTGAACCTTCTGATAAATCATCTGTATCATAAACACTAATATCTTGTGCCGCAATTGCCGCATCTAGGAATGCTTTTGATACTGCATCACCAGCTTGTGCCGCTGAACCTAAACCAGTTACCATGTTGCCGCCCATTGCTAGGTCGCCTGACATAGTATCGCCAGCTTTTGCTATTTTTAGATCTATATTATTTTGTAATGTAGTATCTGCTGCTGCAAAGTCTGTTCTAATGCTTGTATCAGCCGCTGCACGATCTACGATCTCTTGTGCAATGTCTGATGCGTTAGTTGCGATGTCAGTTTGGTTAGCTGTAACTAAACCAGTTAATGTTGAGTCAGCTGATTGGAATGCACTTACGATTTCAGTTAGTGAGTCTAAAGCTGCTGCATCTGTGTTAGAAATAATATTGTCGACTTTTGCTTCAATACGTATTTCTTCAGCTTCTGCTCTAGTTTCTTCTGCTAAAATTGCCGCTGCATTTGCTGTAACCTGTGATTGGATACCAGCTTCTACACCAGTTGCACGTGTAACTTCAGCTGTTACAAGACCTTCAATTCTTGCTTCTTCTGCTATAGCACGTGTTTCTTCTGCATCAACGTCTGCTGTACGATCTGTTACTTCTTGTGTAAGTGCAGTTTCGTTTGCTTTAATTGCTGCATCCAGTAGTAAGTCAACTGCTTTTAGGTTTGATGCTGCATCAATGTAGTTTGAAGTAGTATGTGCAGTAAATGTACCGTCTAAGTTTAGACCTGCGCCTGCTTGTGTTGCAGTAATTTCAGATAAGTTGTTTGCAATACCTGTTGCATTTGCTGATTCAGCTGCACGTGCAGTTGTAGCTTCTGCTGTAATAGCATTTGCATTTACAAGTTCTGCTGCCATTGCACGAGTTTTCTCTGTTAATACTTCAGCGTCTGTATATGTTGCCGCTGCTGTAATTGCATCTGCTTCTGCTTGATCTGCATATGCTTTTAGAGATGTATCTAAAGCTGTATCTGCCGCTGCAAATTCACCACGGATTGCAGTGTCTTCTGCCGCAAATTCACCACGTACTACATTATCTGCCGCTCCAAATTCTGTACGGATAGCTGCACGGTCAGTTGTTGCTGCCGCTAGATTTGTATCTACTTCACCATGTACTTCGTTTACTGCGTCAACTAAGTTAGATGCTGTTGTGTCTAGATCACCAATTGTGCCAATGTTTGTAGTATTTGTATCTACTTCACCATGCACTTCGTTGATCGCACCAACTAGTGTTGTTGCTGTAGTATCTAGTGATTCACCACCAGTTGCCACTACTGCTTCTAAGCTATCTAAACGACCTTCAGCTGCATCCATTTCTGTTTCCAGTGTATCAATGTCGCCTTCGTTAGTTGTTAAACGTGTTCCGTTAGCTGTAATTAGACCTTGTAAAGTTGAGTCTGCTGCTGCAAATGCATCACCAATCTCTTTTAATGTGTCTAATGCACCGTCGGCATTTAATAAGATAGCGTCAATACGTGCTGTTTCTGTATCAATGTTACCTTGTAACGTTAAGTCAGCTGCAAGTCTTGCCGCTGTTTCAGTTGTAATTGCTGCTGCGTTTGTAGCAACACCTGCTGTATTAGTATCTACATCTGTACGTAAGCCAGCTTCGATACCAGTTGCACGTGTTACCTCATTTGAAATAGCTAATGTATTAGCATCTTCTGCCGCTGTTGCACGTGTTACTTCTGCCGCAAGACCATTTGTTAATACTGTGTCCGCTGCAATTCTGTCAGCTTCTTCTGTATCAATATTTGCTTGTAGCGTATTGTCAGCATTTGTACGATCTGTTACTTCTTGAGCAATAGCACCTGCATTTGTTGCAATATCAAGTACGTTTTGATCAATTTCACCGTCATGTGCAGTGATTTGAAGTTGTAGAGCTGTGTCAGCCGCTGTAAATGCAGTTGTGATTGCAGTGTCAGCATTTGTAAATGCTGTTGTTACTGCCGCATCACCATCTTCAATACGATCTTTTAGTGTATTGCCTGATGATCCGTCTACAGTTGCATCACCAATTAATAGTGCGTCTTCTGTATCAGCGTGTGCAATTGCTGCCGCCTGTGCCGCGTCTGCTTTAGTAGTAGCGTCTGCCGCCGCTGCCGCTTCAACTGCATTATCGTCTGCTGCACGTGTTGCCGCTTCTGCATCGATATTGCCTTGTAATGTAGTATCCGCTGTTGCACGTGTAGATGCTTCACTATCAATGTTACCTTGTAGTGTTAGATCTGCTGATGCTCTAGTTGTTGCTTCTGCTGTAATAGCTGAAGTATTAGAGTTAATCAATGCTTGGAAATTTGAGTCAGCTGCTTGGAATGCCGCTACAATTTCTGTTAACGAGTCTAGTGCCGCTGCATCTGTGTTTGAAATGATGTTATCAATTCTACTTGTTTCAGTTGCTAGGTCAGTTGTTAAAACTAGCTCTGCTGCTTCAGCACGTGTTTTTTCAACAAGTACATCTGCATCAGTATCTGCTGCTGCCGCCGCAATTGCTTCTGCTTTTGCTGTTGCAATACGGTCTGTAACTGTGTTACCACTTGTACCATCCACTGTAAGATCACCTACGTGAGCTTCAATTTCATCATCAGTATAGTTATTTGCCGCTTCTTCAACATCTGTAATTTCTTGATCTGTGTATGCATTTGCTGTTGTAATTGCATCTGCTTCTGCTTGATCTGCATATGCTTCCATTGCAGTTGTTACTGCCGTATCTGCTGTTGCAAAATCTGCACGAACTGCTAAATCAGCTGCTGTACGTGCTGTAACTTCAGATTGAATTGATGTTGCATTCGCTTGTTCAGCTCCTGTTGCACGTGTTACTTCTGCTGCTAAGTCTGTAGTTAAAGTTGAAATTTCACCATCTGTAGCTGCAATTTCTGCCGCTAGTCCACTTGTTAGTGTAGTGATATCACCTTCATTTGCAGTTACTCTTAAATCAAGAGCATTGTCTGCCGCTAGTCTTGTTGCCGCTTCGGAAACTACTGCTGCTGCATTTACTGCTTCAACACCTTGCGCACGAGTAATTTCGTTTGCAATTGCTGTAGCATTTACGCCTTCTGCACCTGTTGCACGTGTTACCTCATTTGAGATAGCTGTTGCGTTTGCTGCTATACCAGCAGTAAATACTGAGTCTGCAGATTGAAATGCAGTTACGATTTCACTTAGTGAGTCAAGTGCAGCTGCATCTGTGTTTGAAACGATGTTGTCAATCTGTCCTTGTAAGTTACTATCTGCCGCTTTATATGCCGTATCTAAGGCAGTATCTGCCGCTGTACGGTCACTTACTTCAGTAGCAAGGTTTGTAGTTAAAGTACCTTCTGCTCCTGTTGCACGTGTTACTTCCGCTGCTAAGTTGTTTGTTAAAACTAATTCTGCCGCCAATGCACGAGTTTCCTCTGCCGCTACTGCTGCTGCAATATCTGCCGCAACTGCCGCTTGTGCTCTTGCATCTGTAAAATAAAGGTTTGTACCTTCAGCTAAATCATCAGTATCAAAAGAACCAATAAGATCTGAAGCTGTTACTTTACGTAGCGCACTTTGTGCATTACTATGAATTAGTAGAGTGTCTAAGCCCGCTAGAGTATTACTTGCCGTTTGGCCGGAAACCGAAGTAACATCTAGTTTTGTGTTGATAACCGCTTGGTTAGCCAACGCTGGACTCTTAATCTGTCTAAAAGCCATTAAGAATTCTCCATTCAAATATATTTGTGAGAAGTATATAATCTATTATATACCATGCACTTACTCGACAATTACTCGTAGAATAAATGCAATGGTATTTATAGTGTTGGTCTAGCAATTATAAGGTATGATAATTATAAAGTTGAAAATTTAGATTGGAAGATATCTAAAATCTACTACTGCGTTTGTTGCAGGAGCATTTGTTATAGTAAGTGTCGTACCACTTATACTATAATCTGTAGGGGGCAAAATTAAGCCATTGACAATCACCAAAACACTATGCACAGTGTGGCCCAGAGGCACTGAATAGTCTGTAGTTGTAGCATCTCCTGTATATTGGGTACTGTTGTAAACAAAACTTATATGAGCATTTGTAATACTATTGTTTGGTATAGATTGATTAGTAGCATAATCTGCATATCTGTATTTTACATATACATCTGTTCCATTATCTGGAGTTAGAGTAAATGTTAAAACATTATTTGTTATACTAAAAATATCAGGACGCTGCAAAACATCGTTTATGTAAACATCTATATATTCGCCGCCTGCTGGTGTATTGCTTAAAGTAAAAGAAGTTTGTGTTCCATCTGCAATAAAAGTTTCTGCTGGAAAGACTGTTGCTACTGGTAACGCTAAATCACTTCTTAACGTAGCTTCTAATGTTGCTAAATCAGCAGTACTTGCAATTTGTGCTGCACTATCCGCATCTTGAAATGCAGTTACGATTTCAGTAAGAGAATCAAGTGCGGCTGGATCTGTGTTAGTAGTGATAAAATCAATTTGGGTTTGAAGATTTGTATCTGCTGCTTGCCTGTTTGCAATCTCTTGTGTTAAATCTGTACTAATCTGTTGAGTTACATTTGCATCACCAACACCAAATCTGCCATCATATGTTGCGCCGCTTATGTAAACGCTTTTACCTGTAAAAGATTTTCCGTTTGGTAAATTTTCTCCAATAAAGTTTAATACACCAGATTGATAATCAAAGAACCATTCGTCCTCGTTATTAGTACCAGTTACGAATACTTTGTTTGATATAATATCTGCACCTGCAGGATCATTACTATCATGTATAAAAATACTTACTAGATATGTCGATCCAAATTCAGGTGGGATCCAATCTGTAATACTTGTTTTCCAAGTTCTATTTTGTGTTGCTGTAATATCAGGACTACACTCCACTGTAGTATATAATTTAACTACACTTGTGTCTGATGATGGCTTTACTGATGGGATTTCAGCAGCCTCTGCCCAAACTTTATCACCACGTAATAAAAGCGGACTTGCAATACTTTCATTAGGTGCTAATTTGTTGGCATTAGTATCAGTCTTAGTAACACCATATCCAACTTTCTTAAATAAGTAATCTACCTTTTGTGAGTCAGTGATAGCCATTAGTTAAAATCCTTCACTGCCAGTGTGGTAATATTTTTATTACTTTCTAATCCTATTCGCACAAGGATTATATTATTAGTTGCATTACTCATATTTTCACTACCCAAAGTCATAATATATGTATTGTTTATACTTGTATTTGTTGGTACTACATCGTTTCCAGTTAATGCGCTTCCATCTATACCATTACCGCCATTTGCAGTATTGCTTCCTGGAACACCAACGCCAGCGTACTGTTCTGTACAAGGGATCCAACCATTTAAACCACTAGAGCTGTCTATTTGTGTTCCAGGTGCCGCAATCCACATCCCACTAATTCCGTTAGATGCGATTTGTATTCCAAAGTTAGCTGCAACTTTTCTTTGGAATGCAAATGTAAAATATTGTGTACCAGTATCTGAACTTCTGTCAGGACCAACTGGTAGATATCCTGTGCTATAATCTGTTGTATCATGCGAAAGTGTTCCCCATCGCACAGTGGCCTCATTTGTGCCTGCAACTGCAATTGCACCAGTAAATGGATTTTGTGTAAAATCAGTACTACCAACAAAACTAGGAGTACTGCTAGTAGCATTTATAAAGTCTGCTATTCTAAATGCATCATTTGTTAAACTTCCATCTCCCAAACTATCATCTACAGGTATACTATTTTCTATAATACCAAAAGGATTAGAAGTATGTACTTGTATTTTTTCTTGAAGTTCTTTATAGTTTCCTGTTCCATTTACATTAAACGTTCTAACTTTAAGAGTTTCTACAGCCGCTATATTGGAATTTGTTATATCAATAGTTTGATCAGCAAATGTATAATTTAATGTATTTGTATTAGGGATGCCATTAGTCAAATAAGCCACGTCTTCTAGATCAGTATAAGTTTTATATTGCGTACTAATTGTTGCTCCAGAAGTACCTTCTAAATTGTTACCATTGCTAATTTCAAATACATTGTTTGTATCTCTATATGCTTGTCCTATCCAATTACTTACACTTACACCGCTAAGTGTTAAACTAGGACTACCTGAGTTATAATAAGGAATACCTGATATATATCTATAATTTCCTGCATTATTTTCTACAATAGATGCACCTGTTATATCATTATCTGGTACATTTGTTAGATCATCACATACTACTGTTACATAGTTTGTATTACCTGTTTCACTGTGTTCTATACGCTGGTCATTAACACCAGTTGGGTATTCACTAAATGGCTTTGTAATTTTAGAGTCAAATGTTTGATAGAAACCTGTAGGATACGTACTACTACTGATACTATCATTTGCATCTCTCTGATCTGTAATTACAAGACTATCAAATGTGCCATTTTCGCTTAATGCTGTTGTAAATGATTGACTACCATCAGCTACACCATTTACTATTGCTGTTACTGTTCCGCTTAACCCATTGTATGCATTTTGAGCTATACTTGTATCTAATGTACCGTTAGTATAACGTCTTGCAGTATTTGTTTCTAGGCTATCGCCTGCACTTAATGGACTAGTATCACTATTATCTGTAAACCCAGATGTTAATTTTGGATTTATACCTTGATGAGGATCAGTTAGTGTTATATTTTTTGTGCTTAAACCAGTAGGAGCAACAGGTACAGCTCTTACTTCAAATGTTAAATTATCTGTGTCTGTTTGCTGTGTAATGTCTGGAGTGCCAGTTGCAGTCATAACAAGTTGATAATTACCTGCTCCAACACCTGTGAAATCATGCGACACACTACTTAAATCTGTTGTTGTATCATTTACACTACCATCATTCCAATCCCAATCAAATGTATCACCATGTTGTGTTGTGTTGTTAACTGTTGCTAATGCACGATTTACCCCATTATAATCAACACCATCATATATATCATATTGGTTATCTCCATTACGATCTGACACGCTATCTGCACTACCATTTATGTTTGCTCTTACATCTGGTTCAACATGTATTATAAAGTTGCTACTAGTAAATGGACTATTTGTGTGATTGCTAATTACTTGCAAGTTTCCTGTAAAATCAGTTCCTGTATTATTTCCTGGCAAAGTATACTTGTGTGTAATTGTTTGTCCAGTGTCGCCAGGTTGATTAGTGCCTGCATTTACAGTTTGTATTGTTCCGTCTCCAAAATCCCATCTATACGTTATACCGTATTGAGAATGGTTACCAATTGTATTTTCTGTATTATTTGTAAATGTTACAGTTAGTCCATTATTTGACTGTTCGTTAATACCAGTAACAATATCACTAGATGTATCTGGAGTATGAGTATCATAAATTTTATAACTTGCATCATCATCAATAGGAATAAGTCCAGGAGTACTTGTACTATGTACATCCAATGTTAAGCTAACTTGTCTAGATACTTCTTGTTTTGGACTTAATGCAAACGTATGCGGTATTCTTGCACCCGCTGCACCACCTGCATCAATATCATCTGTAATTACGTTGTCACTAGAACCATCTCCCCAAGTCCATGTATATTGTATTGTAGCGCCGGTTGTATTTGAAGTTGTATTTTCAAAGTATACAGTATCGCCATCATCCCAAAAAGTGATTGCATTGCCGCCAGTTGGAGAGTCGTATGCAGCAAAACTTACTGATGGATCTGCTGTAAAGATTGTAATATAATTTTCTCTTAATTTTACTGATTGGCTACCACTTCCTATACCAAGATTATTGAAAGCTGTCACGTGTACATCAAAAGGACTACCTACATTATCAGCATAGGTGTGGGTAGGGGTAGAGTCTGTAGTGGAATTTGTTACTGATCCGTCTCCCCAATCAATAGTATATCTATTTGCATTTCCTTCTGATGTAATTGTAAGTGTAGAAGTTAATCCAGCACCACCTACTAAAATATCTGAAGTGAAATCTACATTTCTCACAAATGTATTATTTCTTACATTTTCAATTACTTCATTAAGATCGTCAATTGCTTCTGTAAGTGTTTGGTCGTCTCTGAAATCTTGATATGCCCCATCATCAAAAGATCCATCTGGAGGAGTTCCTAGCAAAAGGTTTGCTTGTCCTGTTGCTGCTCCTATTACAGATTCTAAATAGATTTTTGTGACGAGGTCTTGTGGGTCTATAGGATCCTGTGCATTTTTAACAATTTTAGCAGAAACATCTATATTATTGTTAGTGCCAGCATCTAAAACTAGCTCTGCATCAGAAGCTAATTTACCAATACTATGGTTTATATTAATTGCCAACTTTAGTCCCCTTAGGTTATACTTGTTCTAAAATGCGATATAATTGCCCAACCATTAGGCGTCCACATTAAATAGATACTATCTCCTAAGTTATTAAAAGTTACAGTAGTATACCCTAAGCCATTATCAGGGCTAAGTGTAACAGGATTGTTAAGTGCTTCTGTTGCCACAATCGTAACAAGTTGACCTAATTCTCCATCTGGAAGTGTAGGTGAAACATTTGTTGCGCTTGTTATATAGCTAACTCCATGATCTACAGACACTTCTGTTCCTGCGTTAGAGGTAATTTGTGTCATAAGGATTTTATTAGCGTAAATTTTATCCCATTGTTTATTATTGCTACCTAAATTGTAATTATTTGTTGTGGTTGGAATTACATCACTTGAAATATTAGAGTTTAAAGTTAAAGATCCGCCAGTGTTACCAATAGTGATAATATCACCATTTGCAATTAGTGTACCTCCAATATATAAATCATTGTTTATGTATGCACCACCTTTTACAAGTAAGGCTGATTCTGTATCAACAATAGCTTCTAAATCAGCAAAATTTAAGGTACTATTAATTACTAGCCGACCATCGTCAGGTTTTATATATGATGCCATTTTTTTCTAATCCTTCAAGAGTTTTTTTTTCTATATGTATTTAGCAAAATTTACGTTGTATATAATAAATAAAAAAGGCCCGCATAATGCGAGCCTGTTATTAAAGTGATAGGTTGGACTCTGTGAATACCAACAACCCCTTTGTAGAGCCACGCTCAAATCAGGGAACTTCATATTAAACAGTTACGTCTAAAAATACAACTTCGTATCTCTACGCTCTTGCATTGCCACCACAGCTATGAACCAAGTTACGACCTCTACGGACCGCCATTCCTTGCACTATCTAACTTAGGATATCTCCTAACCTATGTATATAATATAGTACTTTTAGACACAAATGTCAAGAGAAAAAGGCAAATTAATTCACCTTTTTTTAATTTTTTTTATACTGTGAATGAAACTCCATCAAATCCAACAATTGTAATATCACCACGAGCATCTATTTGACGTGTTATATAATCTTTGAAGTACTGTATAGCTACTTTTTGTCCTAACATCATTCCTTCATCACCATCTACACGATAATGCACACCTGCAATATTACGACCAATAGCAATGTTTGCCGCTAGTTTGTTTAGTTCTCCATGAACTGTTAAGTCTCCAGAGTCACTACGAGTATATGCTACACGAGCTGTACCGTTTGTAGAATGCATTACACTTGAATAATTACCCATTGATGACCAGTTTGTATCTGCATACATTAGTTTTAGTATTGTTGCACATGCACCTGCGATCACAGCATGGCCTGCTGGATAAGCTGGGTGTGTTGGTGATCCTTCTGCATACAATAATGGTAAGAAAGGTTCATTATCTCCACCATTTGCTACGTTAAATGCTTTTACTGCATTAATTGTTGATTGTGCATTTGTAGTTAATGATGAATCATAATATACAGGACTATCTCCTGCAATGCCAGTTACTACACGTGCAGCCATTGTTTCTGGTCGTAGCCTTAACTGTTGTCTCCACTTTTGTACCCATGCCGCTGATAACGCATTTGCTGAAACTGCCGCTACTGCTGGAGCAACAAATGCTGGCCCACCTTGTGTTAAGAATGCACCGCTATTAGATGGATCTACATCACTAAATGCTGTGTGTCTTGTGCCACCTTGTGCTAACATTGATGCTGCATAATAAAAATGTTGATAAACAAAATCACTGTGTACAATTGTACCAAGTGAACGTCCATTCCATATATACTGATCAGAACCATTTGCGGCTTGTGCTACAGGAACAGTTCCGTCTGCAATGTCTTTAAAATTACTTTTTGTAATTCCATATACACCAGTATGGTAATTATATTTTTGTTCGATCTCATGAGCACCTAATTGAAAGTCATGAATTAAAAACTGTGAGATATATGGCCCAGTAAGACAACCAGGCGCCACGCCACGGAATAATTCAGCTCTTGTTAATGTACTACTACTTTCGTTTACAGGTCCTTTGTATTCAGAACCAAACGCATTTAAGTTTGTTACTGCACGATCAGCATCTGTATCTGCGGCACCAAAGTTAAGATGATCAAATGAAGTATCTCTCTGTATATTCATTTCCCAAACTTCTACCATTTCGCCGGCAGCTTCTTCACTATCAAGTGCTGGTGATGCTTTCATTGTCATACCGTAAGCATCTTGTCCTGTACTTTCTACAATGAAAGCACCAAGAGGATTAGCTAGTTTACGTGTTGCATTAGGGGAAAGGCTAACTTGTTCTAAATCAACTTTAGAACCGCTTTCCATTGCTGTTTTTAATTTTTGTGTTTCTGTTGCATCAGGAAGCAATGTGGTTGCATCATGCTGTAAAGTTTTACTAAACATAGCTGGAGTATTATTCGCAACCATGTCTGGATTTTTAACTTGTCCAGTTTCAAATTCTTTACTTCTTGAAAGTGTGTTAGTTATACGCTTTTGATTAAAGCCATTTTTTTGATTATTTTCTTCTATTGAACTCATTTTATTCTCCCTTATGAAAAGAAATAGCATAGAACTTAAAAGTCCTATGCTACTATTTAACTAAATCTTAATATTATTTAAATTAAATGTTATTAATAAATCTTTCTAGATCGTTTGGCAGAACGGGATTTTCCATTCGCTCAGGATGCCAAACTATACCCCATACTTTATTAATATTATGTTTGAATGCTTCAATGTCACCTTCTTTTGTAATAGCAGTAGGCGAAAATCCCTCTGCTAATTTTAAAATTTTATTTTGATGATAGCTGTTTACTACAACAGATTTATTATCCATTGTAACTTCATGTTCCGTTTTATAATGATTTTCACATTCTATATTAACACCTTCTTCAAGTTGATTAATTAAAAATGCTCCGTGGCAAACTCCTAGTACAGGTTTTTTCTGTTTATAACACTCAGTAAGTAGTCTTATTTCTGTTATTATCCTGGGGCTACTTGCATCGCCACCTGTAAAGATTACCATGTCTAAATCTTTGATAATATTAGAAAAATCTTGTTCTGGATTGTTTGCTATATTAAAAAGCGTATGATCGCTTAGTAGGTTGTACCAACCATGTTCTAAACAATCATACGCAAAATCATTGTAATGGAATATGCGTTGCGTTAACCCAATATTCATTTACAATATGTTCTCTTACCAACCGTAAGCTTCGTTTACTAGCTCGTCTGAACCTTCTGCTTTAACTGTGTTTAAGCATGAAACGTTGTATAGGTCTTTTCTCATACCGTCAACGATGTCTAGTACGTGTGCTTGTACTTCTGGTGTTGTTGCAATTGCTTCTAGTTTCATTGCACCAATAGTTGAGTGGAAACCCTCGTCTTTAGCAATTTTTGCATATGACTTTGCAATGAATTCGTCTTCAATTGATTCTGCCATTTGTGCCCATACTGCTGCCGCACGTCCTTCAGCAACGATTTGATATACAGCTAGAGCTGCTTCATCATTTGATGCTTCGTACGCTTCTAGTAGATCAGCACCTTTAGCTTGTGGCTTTGCGGCCTCTGCTGCGATTGCTGCGTCTACGTCTAGTGTTTCGCCTGTGATTTTTTCGATGCACTCTTTTACCATACGGAAGTGAACTGCCTCATCGTGCGCTTGCTTTGATAGGTTTTGTAGTTCAATTGGGTCCGCGTCTGCTGGCATTGAAGCAACTTGGCGAGAAATCTCTACCATGTTCATTCTTTCGTTTACCATACGACCTGTGAAGTGCTCTACTAGCTCTTCCATTGAGTTGTTTTTTGACTCAAAATATGCTTTCACATTCATTTTTGATGCTGTGAAAAGTGCTTCGTTATCTTTTTGTAGTTGTGCTACAAATTGTGTTGATGTTGTCATGATTAATTCTCCATTTGACTTAAATATAATTCACTTATGTGAATCTTGAAAAAATCATTTATTACTTATCAGGTAAATAAATGAATCGCACTCAGTCATATAACAGCTCTGTTATACCAGTGCGATACATCTTCGATGCTGTAGCACAACTCTGTGCTACAGTTTTATTTATCCTATTACAATCCGTTTGGTATTATGACGTAATGAATCATTAATACTACGCCAACTGATGCGGCTAGTCCAATCATCATTTTAAAGAAGTCACGTGTAACAAGTGGAAACACTGTTTTAAACTTGTGCTTGCCTGTCATTGTTGCCATTGCTAGTTCTCTACCACATAGTAAACCTACAAACACCCATGTTGTTGACATTGGAATGTCGTTTAGCTCTTTAAAGAACCAAAGTATTAACCAATATACTAAATCAATTATTGTAGCACTTCTTACATATCTTGTATTGTGTTTTTCAATGACAATATTTTGTATTTTGCCTCCACCTTCGCGAAACATAAAATAAAGTCCGCCAACAAATATTAAACTTACTAATACCATTAAATCCCAAGGAATTTGACGTGGTAAAAATACAGCAATATTTGCCATATCGTGTGACAACCAAGTAAACCACAACAACCCTGTTGTTATCCATTGTCCAATGCGCCACCAGCGTTTGTGTTTTTCTTTAACTGGCTTTGCTTCATCTAATAGTTTACTTACTACAATCCATATTGCATAAGCGGCTACTGCGGCTACTGCATAACCCATCATTGATTTTAGTAGCATTTTTTCTAATACAAACGTGCTTGCAAATGCACTTAGTACAAGAAAACTTGTACTTACTGGTACACCTATTCTTGTTAAAAGTAAAAGCAATGCAGGTGCTGTTGCATGGTACCATTGTATTTCCTGAAAGGGAATTTTGTTTAGACGACCATAACTAATATCGCCTCCGTTCATATACCACCCATACCATAGTGTATATAATAAAACAGCCGAAGCGGCTGTCCACATTGTTCTCCAATGAAATTTTTCGTTGTTTGATGCGATCCATGTTCCCAATGTTTGAACAGAATCATTAGCGATAACTGCATAGGCTGCAAATAAAAAGCCCACCAGCATCCATACTGTGAGTAGTTCCATAATTATCTCCTTTGCTTGCCAGCTTTACCCTGGCGCTCACAAATGTAACTTTAGGTTACTAAATTATTTATAGCATAAAAAGAAAATCAGTCAATAAAAAAGCAGGGCCAAAGCCCTGCTTTCTTGTTTTTTAAATTCAGTAAAACTTACTGGAATGTTAGGTTAGAATCGTTAACACCGATCTTCGCTAGGTAGTCTGCTGCATTACCAAGTGATGATGCTTGGTTGTTTAGCTCTACATAGCCGTAACGTGTCATGAATGACACTGTTGGCTCGAATGTTGCCGGATCTAGTACTGTGCCTGATGACATTAGTGGGATGTATGGGCAATAGAACGCTGCCGCATCAATTTCACCGTCGCCTTTATAGCCAACTAGTACTGGTGTTGAGTCGTTTGCATACTGGTCTACGAACACTCTCATTGTGTTGTTTAAAGTACCTACGAATTTTGTATTTGTTGGTGCTTCAAAAGGACCTTCTGTTGTACGTGCAAATGCTGATGTTGTTGCTGACTGTAGTACTGTTAGTACTGTTGGTGATACAACTACATAGTTACCTGCGCCACGGCGTGTTCTTGCCGCGATTAGGTTTGCTGCTCTGTTGATTAAGATTGCTAGTGCCGCATGTTGGTCACCTACGAATGTTGCTTGGCCTGTTGCCGCTGCTTGGTCGTATGTGTCTGTAGCTGTGCCTGCTAGTGATCTTAGTGAAGTTAGAACTTCTTGGTCGATTTCAGCAGTAATTTCTTGTGCAAGTGCTTGCATAATTTCTGCTTCTACATCTAAGCCGTGCATTGACTGTGCGTCTTGCGCTGCTTCGAATGTCCAACGTGCTGATAGCTTACGTGTTTTTGCTTCAACAGTTTGTTTTAGAACTTGGATAGATAGTTTTCTACCAGCTTCTGCTTCTAGTGCTGCTGTTGCGTCTGGACCGCCGTTTGCTGCATTACCTGAGTAACCTTTTGCAATTGCAAATGGTGATAGTGCTTCATCACCTGCTGTTACACCAGCGGCTGTTTGGCCGTAGCGTACTCTTAGTGTGTGAATTTGGCCTACTGGACCTGTCATTGGCTGAACGCCAACTAATTCGTTTGCAATAACCGTTGGCATTACGCGGCGGATTACTGGTAGAATTACTTTGTTTAGCGATGCAATGTTGCCCGCCATTGTTGAACCTGCAACTGCTGATTCTGAAAGATATGTTTTAGTGTTTTCTAAAACTGATTCCATTACAACTTTTTTGTTGCCTGTTAGACCATCTGTTAGGGCTTCTTTGGTTACACCCCAGTTTTCAAATAGGTTCTGTGACATATTGGTATACTCCTTATGATTTGATACCTGCTAGTTTTTTTAGGTTAATGATTTCCGCTTCACTAGATGTGTCTAGTTCTGGGGTTTTGTTACCTGTAACCTCAGTCGTCTGAGATTCGTTTAATTTTTGCGCTGTTTCTGTTTTAACTGTTTCGTTTAGTACAGTTGGTAGATACTTGTTAAATGCTGATTTTAGATTTTTTGTTGCAACACTTTCTAGTAGGCTACCCATTAATTCACGCTTGTCTTTGGACAGAGTTCCAAGCATTTCTGACATTGCTGCCTCACGCTCTCTGCTTTCTTTGATTTGGCGAACTTCTTTATTTGCTTCATCAATTTTTGCTTCTCTGTTTGCAATTTCTTCCTGTGATTCTGCTAACGCAACTTGTACGTTTGCAAGCTCTTTGGAAATTTTCGAAATGTGTGTTCCCTCTGCTAAGTGAGAACCCATAAACTCAGCTGCAAATGTTTCGAACAGTTTGCGTCCAAACATATTTTCTTTAGCTTGTTTAATGTCTTCTTTTAATGTACCAAGCTCTGTAGATAATGTTGATTCAACAATACCTGCAAGTTTGGTAGAAGCTTTTTCGATGAACTCCGCTTTTGCGTTGGCAATAATTTCTTTACCTTCGCTGACAAGTTTTACCTTTTGCTCTACAAGGTCTTTTTTGTCTTGGTGGAATTCATTAAGTTCAGTAGTTAATTGTTCCATTACAAAGTCTTCAAGCTGTTCGAAGTTTCCTTCTTGTGCTTTTCTGTCTTCACGTAACTCTGTAATTTCACGCTGTAATGTTTCCATTACAAACTTATCTAAAAGTTCTGCATGTTGTGCAATTTTTCGCTTATATTCTACTTGTGATTCTACAGCTGCTCTTTTGTCAGCTGCAAATTCTGAAAGTTCTGATTTAATTGTTTCTGAAACCATTGCATCTAGTGCTGACACCATTTGCTCTTTGTCTGTTTCATAACGACCAGAAAATTCTTCACGTAGTTCAGCAGTGATTTCCTCACGTGCTTCGCTTAGTTTTGCATTCCATGCTTCAGAAAGAGTAGTTCTTACTTCTTCTGATAGTACTTCTGAACTTAGGAGTTGTTCTATTGCATGAGCCATTAATACTTTCTCCTATAGTTTATTAATAAAGTTTAGTATCTCCTTCTGGAGATATTTTTCAGCTACTTTGTCGTGGTTTACTGCATCAGCAACGTCTAATAAAATGTTACCTCTTCTACCATTCATAATGGTTTCATATAGAGGATCTGGATACGCATCAGGTGCTGATGGATTCGCGACAATATCTACTGTCTGAATTTCAAAATCTGATACTTTACCGCCATCTCCGACATTACCGCTACCTCTTGACGAAACGCCAAGTTTAACACCGTTGCCTAATAATGTAATACATATATTACCCATTGGTGTAGGTAAAAGTTTTAAACGACCATAACCGTCTTGACCATTCATCCACATGCGTTCAATCATGTGTGATACTCGATCTAAATTGACTTGCAGATCATCTGGATGATCTGCTTCACCTAAAACCGTGTACCCGTCATCAATTCTTTTCTGTATTGTTCCAACAGCTTTTTGAATTTCTGATTGTGGGTACACACGTTTGTTTTGGTTTACTTGATTTCCTTGAACAAATATTCCTTCCATGTACATGCTTTTACCGCCGTTGCCGTCATCTTTGGCCTCGGTTACGATACTTGCTTGATCAAATGTTAGGTGTTCTTGTAATCTAAGCATTCTTATTCAGCCTTGCCTTTTTTCTCTGCGCCGTGGCCTCGAGATTCTGGGGACATTTTTGCACCATCACCTGGGTGTGTTACATTCATATCTTTTGCTGCTGGTGTTGAACCGCCTTTTTCTGCTGCACCGCCAGCAAAATTCACTGGATCTGCATCATTGTTGCCTTGACCTTTAAATGGGTCGTCTAGGCCTGGGCCAACTGGTGAAGATTTGCCGTCATCGCCTGCTGGCATATCTGCTGGGTGCATACCCTCTTTGCCAACTTTCTTTAACTCTGCGCCTTCTTCCAAGTTTTCCTCTTCAGATTCTTCAGATGCTTCTTCTAGGTCGTCTGCTTCTTCGTCTGCTGATTCTTCAATTTCTTCGTCTGCATCGTCTGATTCAAACGCATACTCTTCTTCCATTTCTGGTTCAGCTTCTTCTTCTGCTTCGTCGCCCATTAGTTTTGCGAATTCTGCTTTAAGATCTGTTAGTGCATCTTCTACACTTTGCATCTTATCTTCGATTTCACCATGCTCTTCTTCATGGTCATCCATTTCGCCGTCGCCGTCGAAGTCCATTTCATCTCCGCCAAGTTCGTCTGCTGCTTCATCATCCGACATTTCGTCGTCTTCTTCACCAAACATTTCTTCTGCTTCAATTTCTTCTTCATCAGCTTCAATATCGCCGATGAAGTCGTCTGCTTCTTCTCCGCCGATAGCTTCTTCTAGTTCGTCTTCCGCTACTTCTTCTTCAATGCTCTCATCTGCTTCAACAAGGTCATTCCAGATTTCACGTGCTTTTTCCACGAATGCCTCGTGTAATAGGTCTGAAGCTGTCGCTTCTTCGCCGTTTACTAGGCTTTCGATAATCTTAGTATAACGATCACGAGTACTCATATTCTCTCTCCTTTTTAGGTTAAGGTTATAACATAGCTATTTAATACATATTGGTTACTACCAATACATAATACAAGAAAAACCGCGGTTTTCACCGCGGTAATATATTATTTATATTTTTTTATTATTTTTATTATTTTTATGCGTTATTCGCCTGTTGCTGATGCGTACATGCCTTGATAATTTTTAATTTTTTCATCATTTTCAACTTTAGACATTTCTTTCATATTACGCATTTTGTTTAAATGACGTAAAGTAATCCTAGGTCTACGAGTATCATCAACAGACCATTTTGCTGATCTATCTTCCTTATCGTCTTGTCTTAGTTCATTAAATCTCATCATCATCTCCTCCACCTGACGCATTACCAAGAGGACTAGCATCATTACCTGGATCCTCTCCTGTTACGTCAGCATTTTCAGCATCAACATCCGTTGGCTCAAAATTGTTAACATCAGATCCTCTAACTCCCAATGAGCCTAAATCTGATACACTATCTGAAACAATACCACCTGTACCGTTCTCTTCACGCCATAAACGCTCGTTTTCTATTAGTTCGTCTTCTGATAGCCCTAAGTACTTACTTAGTATAAACTTACGGCTTAGATATGGTACGCCTTCAATACTACTAAACAATGCTGTTTTTGCATTATCTAATTCTATTTCTCTATATTGGCTAAAGCTCTGTGGCTCTGCAAAATTAAGTTCAAATAAACTACTTGTAACTTCTACACCTCTAAATTTTAAAAACATTTTAAATTCTTTATCTAGTGGAGGTAAAATAGTCATTTGTAAACGCTCGCAATATTTACTAAAGCGGAACTCTTGTATCATTGCTGTGCCAACTCTGCCATCTGAATATGCACTTTGGCCGTCATCCGAACCCGTAGGTAGGTAGCTACTTGGTATACGAAGCCCACGCATTAATTTGTTATTAAAGTACTTTAAATCATCAATTTCACCTAGGTTGTCACCACCTGGTAGTACTTCAACTTTACTGCCTCTACCTTCTGCTGTTTGTGCAAAAAAGTAATCTTCCATAATTGACAATGGATTATATGCAGCATCCATAACTTTTGTACCGCCGCCTGTCATATTAGGAATACGTGTTTGGTGTACTTCGTTTTTTGTACGCTCTACAAAGTCCATAGCTTTGTGTGCAGGCATGTTACCAACATCAACATAAAATACTCTACGTTCTGGAGCTCTTTGTACACGATAGATAATAATACTATCTTCTAATAATTCTTTTTGTTTGTATACTTTAAATACGCTATCTAGTATACTTTTGCCAAACGGCCATGCTACATTCATGCCATCACTTAATGCAATATGTACAACATTAGTTGCATCTACTGCAACTTCAGTATTACTGCCTTGGGCATCTCCAACATTATAAACACCTGCCGTATTATTATTTGGGGTGCTATATCCTGTGGTTGGTGCAACAGTTGTATTTGCCATTTTTTTAGTATCAGTTACAACCATATCTGTTAAGTTAAGACTAATATTTTTAACAATATATTGTTCAATTTCTTTACCAGTTGATTCATTTACAACTGCTTTTGTTACATCACTTACATTGACCCAATATAATTTATATGTTTCTGGATCCCTGATAAAAAATTGATCACCATATTTAATTGCATTACGGAAAAGCCCATGTACTCTGCGATCCATTTTATTAATATTACACCATTGTCTTAAAGAAGTCTCAAGTGCATTTACTTCTGCTTCTGTTGCATCATCATTATACTGAATTTTAAAGGGTAATTTTGAATCTTTATCATACTGTGTAGCAAATTCTGCAATAGTATCCAATGCAGCATTAATTTCACTATCTTGATCCATTTGGTCGTACTGAGCATACCGCTCAACACGATTGGGTTGACCTGTATAAACTTCTGGCAACCAACTACTCCATCTACTAGCCTTACTGCTAGGAGAGTTTGGTCTAACGTCATACTTTGTAAAATGCTTTTTCCAGCCTGCCATTTTAATGTCCTTTAATAATATGTATTTATGCTGAATTTATTCTATCAATACGTGCTTTTTGATGCTTTGTACCGTGAATAAGTTTTATTGTATCTTTCAATGCTAGTGCAGTAGATACAGCTTCTGCTTTTTGTAGCAATAAATTATCATATTCTTTTTCTAGATCCTCTATTATACTACTATTATCAGTATTTGTCAAGTTACTTGAATTTTGTAGCATAGTTTTAAAGTCTGTATTATTAACAATTGTCCCAGATTCTTCTGGTACAAATAATTCTGCATTTTCCATTCCTAATTGGTCGCCCACAACATATGGTTTATTAGATCCAACTGAGCCTCCCATTCTTCTACTTGTTACTGTAACAGCTTCTCGACCCAATGCTTCATTAATTCTATCAGCAAATAATGGATAAACTTCATTTGTAGCTTTCATTCTTGCTCTAGCTTTGTCACCGCGATTAGCTCTTCTATCAAGTTCTGATAATGTATTTTTAACATGGTCATTATAAGCGGCTGTTAATTGTTCATATAAATCGCTATCTGCTTCTAATAGTTCTCTCATGCCAAAGTCAGAATTTACTGTACGTCTTTGTTCACTTGGATTATCAGTTTCTGTTGTTCTGTCTGGAATAGATGCTGGTTCAGGAGACTCAGTGTTACCATTTTCTAATATTTTTTCACTCATCTCAACTGCCTGTTGCTCCATTAGAGATCTATTTCCGCTACTAGTTTTTGCTATAGTGGACAACTCTACAGGAACTGCAACTGGCATTTCACTAGGTTGAAAATGCCCAGTATCGTTATTTACAGGGTTATTTAATCCATGCCTATTTGCAATCTCTGATAATAATGTGTATTCACTGTTATTGTCGTTTTGTATTAGCTCTCCGTCTTTATATATTAAAAAGTCTCCAGCCATACCATAATTATGATAACTTTGTCCTCCTGGTGTAGATATTTCTCCACTATTATATAATTCATTAGAGTCTTGTACTGATCTGTACCCTTCAGCTAGTAATAGTCTATATCCTTCACCTCCATATGTTTCATTAAATTCTGATATTGTTCCCTTGAATCTATCTCTTACATGTTCACTTAAACTGTTTAGATTTTCAGCCGTCTGTTCTGAATCTTCAGTATAGTTTATATCTTCGCTTTCTACTTCATTTCCACTAGGATCAAAAACAGTACTTGTGTTGGGTACCGGAACTCTTTGTGTAGGAGAGTTTCCATTTCCTGGTATAGGATTTGTTGAATCTACTGATGGTGTTTGGTTTCCATCTTCTTTAATAACTGACCCAAAATCATCTTCCTCACTTGAAAGTCCAAAAAACTCTTTAATCTTTGCCGCACCTTTTTGCAATCCTTCTGCTATAAATTCAAAAGTATCTGCGGTGGTTTGCATAGGAAAGGTTAAAGCATCTTGTAATTGGTAAAACTGCTCTGTAGCTTTATTCATAATTACTACACTTTTACCTGATACACCCATTGCTTCGCCAAATTCTTTATTATATTTTTCTCTGTCAGATTTTGACATTTTTAAATAGTTACTAAAGTTTTTCTCTATAATAAATCCACTTGCTTGTATATCTTGTACTAGTCTTAATATACTTCCTGATGCAGCTCCAGCACTTGCAAGTTTGGTTTGATTTACATTTGCCAAGGATCTAATAATATATGTCTCTGCATCTGCATTAGCCATATTACCAGTTCTAATTGCTTCATTTATTGTTGGAATGAAATCAGTACCCAGTGCTGTATCCAATGCACCACGCAAATTACCATCAAGTCTACGTCCAATATCAAAAGTTTCAATATTATCACTTGTTTCTGCGAGTTCCCTACTTATTGCATCTAACACTCCTTGAAACTCTGGAGCCTCTGGTGCAATCATTCCTAATTGACCTACAAATGTATCTACCATTGCTGCTTGAGCAGTTAATCCGTTGTTTAGTAAAGTTTGTTTACCTAGTGCAGTTAGTGGTTCTGTCATTGCGGCTAATTGTCTTGACATAGCTTCACTTTTACTTAATGCTGTAAGGTTTGCCAAACCTGCTGACTCTATAGTTAAATCAATAAATGATTTGTTAATTTTATCACCTGCATCCAGAGTAGCATTTCCTAAACGACCACTTAAACGTGCGTACTCTAAAAACTGTCCGTATTGATTAAGCATATCTTTAGAAGTAAGTCCCAAATCACCAAACCCGTCTGCCATATCGTTTAGATTATCAAACATATGTATAAAGTTATCCGTTCCTGCACTTACACTTCCACCTAATCCAGTTAATGTACCACCAAATTGATTTACAGCTTCCATCATATTATTATAAGATACGCCTGCATCCATACTACGGCTATAAAGTTGATCAAATTGATCTCCACTGCTATAGAATATTGCACCTGCTTCTAATGCTAATTTTTGTGCATCTGCAAACTGTTCAAATTTGGCCGCATTCCAACCTAACAAAGCAAGACCAGCATCTGTAGCTACATCCAATGTACCTCCAAACTTACCAAAAAACTTTCCTAAGGCGCTTCCTTCTGGCATGAGTCTTTTAATAAATCCTTCATCAAGACCTTTAAGACCATCTGTTAAAGTACCTGTTGCTGATACTAAACTTGTCATTGGTTTTTCAGCATCACCAAAAAAGTTACTTGCTTTCATTACAGAGTTTGCTATATTTTTAAAGCCTTTGCTCGTTGCGTCTGCCGCATCTAATGCAGTTTCATTTTTAGTGGTGTTTTTTACACCAGTTACTAGACTTGATATTTCTCGTTGAAGGTCAGTTACGTCTGCTCCTAAGCCCTTCATTAATCCTAAAAACTTTTGATCTACTTTATTAGACGCTGCCATGTATCCAGCAACTTGTGTCATAGTATCTTCTGTAGCCCATGCAGGTACAGGTATTGTAGTACCATCAGGTAATGTTATATTATGTACCTTAGCCATTATTGTTTAACTCCTTTGCATTTTCACTACTTAATTCATTGTTAATAGAATTAATAACTTGTGCTAGTTCTTGTTCTAATAATGATATCTGTTTTCTTTTTTCAGTTAAACTATTTTGTGACTGTGTGATTTTTCCAGTAGTTGGCTCTCTTAAAGAAGAAATTTCTTCTTCCAAGCGTTGCTTTCTTAATTGTGCTTCGCTTAATGTAGCCGGTTCTACATAATCTATTCTTCCTTGTTCTTCTAAGGTTGCTTTTCTCACTTTTCTTAATACAGCTTCAACTTCACTTACACTATGACTTGCACGGTTTCCATCACCATATACACTGTTTCCAGTATCAGGATGTGGCAAACTTGCCCATTCTCTTGCAAAGGATATCATTGCAGTTCTAAGAGATACGTCTTCCCCTTGCAAATATGCTGACAGTTCTGGACGTTTACTATAACCATTGTTTCCTTGTAACAACAATAAACCTAATTTATCTTGATTTTCTTGTGTAAATTTATCGTCTAAACTAAGTCCACTATGTGGAAATATTTCTTGCATTGTACTAGGTATAATTTGGTACTTGCCTACTGCAAATAGTCTATCTTCATTATGCGGGTCATCTATACTCTGATGTTTGAATATATCTGCAAATGTCATTTCTGATAACATTCTACCATCTCTACTAGTACTGTGGGTACTGCCTACGATACTGCCGCCTGATGTTCCTCTATTACTACTATCATAAGATCCCTCTCCTTTACCAATTAAGTCTAGCAAAGATGTTATAGGAGAATTCATTAAAGGTGTTTCTATTTCTGGTGCAGTACTATCTTCAGAAGTAGTATCTCTCATTCTAAAATTAGCTTTAGCATTTTGTTCTTTTAGTTGTGTAACTTCTTCATTATATGTTGCTAGGTTTGCAATAGATTCTGACACTTGTGAAGTTAGTTCGTCAATCTCAGTCTGAATTTTTGTAAGCAATGCTTGGTTTACTGAGTTATCAGGTCTTACATCTTGATTAATTATATCAATTCTTTTTTGCTTCTTGTCAATTTGTGCCTGTACGTCACTTACTTCAGTTTCTAAATTCTGAATTTGCTGTTCTAAATGGTATATAGTTTCTGAGTTTTGTACTACCTCATTAACTGGATCTGATTGTGCAGAAGCTCCAAAGTTATCATACATTTCTACTTTTGCATCTGCGCTTTCATTTCTGATTACATCATTTAGATTTCTTTTTCTTCTCTCTTCTAAAGTCCTTACATTTTCTATACCAAATAAGTTTATCCAAACTTTACCAAAGTTTTCTCCTGCTTTTGTTACAAGACCAAACATTTCTTCTGTTGTTTCAAATCCTGGAGTTATGGTATTTTGTGCTTCTTTAAATGCAATAGATACTGCACTAATTTGATCAATAGACTTACCAGCAGTATCTGCCATTGTACTACCACTTTCTAATTGTTCTAAAAATTCTTCTTCTGTAAAATTCATAAATGATTTTGGTATAAGTGCAGTTTGCGCTCTTAATTCTGTTGCCCTCATTCCAATATCATCGATACTTAATTTAGATTCACTTTCATTTATAGCTTGTATAAATTCTCTTCCTCTAAGTACTGCATCCTGTCTTGAAATTTTTCCTTGTAATACATCTTCCATTAGTCCTACATATTGACTTGCTGCGTCAGGACTTATTACTTGCAACGTTTTTATAAAATCAGCACTTGCATTGTTTACAATACTAGTATCAAAACTTATGTCGCTCAAAGCGTTTGCAAATATTTGTTGAGATTCTTTTGCAAACTCTTCACCAAGCCCAGCAGTGAATATGATATTAAGAAGTTCATTTCCCTCTTTAATATTTCTTTGTGCTTCATTACCAAATTGTTGTGTAATATATTCTCCATTTTGTCTCAAAGCATGGCTAAATTCTTCGTTTTCTGATGCCTCAGATCGTAGTCGTAACTGCTCACTACGTTGTACTCCGATATTATCGGCTAAAAATAAACTTAAATTATTTACAGTTTCAAAAGTTTTAATAATTTTAGCTTGCGTCTGTAGACCAAAATCTTGTATCTGATTTGTTTCATAAAGCATAGCGGCTTCTTGTGCAAGTATATTAGCATATTCTTGTATACTGTATCCAAACCTTTTGGCTGTTTTATCACTGTAACTATTTGCTACAAACTCTGCAAATTGCATTTGTCCTTCAAATGTGTTGTTTGATACACGAGTCATCATAGGCTTTGTTTTTTCTATTACACTGCTAAAATCTCCCAAACTCATACCTAACTGTGCTACTCTTCCTCTAAGGTCAGTAAACAATTGGGTATCGCCAACAACCATACCATAATCAATCAGCTGTCTTAGTTGTTTTTCTTGTTCTGTCATCAACTTAGTAAACACTGTACCAATTGCAGCTACACCTACAGCGGCTCCTGTTCCATAGTTTAAAACCCCTTTAAGTGCGGCTCCTGCTTTGCCTGCTCCCACAGAACTGGTGGATGCTTTTGTAAGTTTGTGTAATGCTTGTGTACCAGCATATGTAAGTTCTGATATAGCCTCTATTCCACTTGCACTACCCATAATATTAGTAGAACTTTTGATGCTCTTTTTAATATCGTCTATAGTTTCTTCTGCTCTTTTACCTGCTAAATCGACATCTCGCAATGCGCTTGCAATAGACTGTTTAATAGCATTTCCTTCAGACTGATTGAATACATTACCAATAGCCACAGCCAAGGCGGTGCTTTTAATATTACTTGATCTAGTAAGTTCAGCTAAACGAGTTGCTGTTTCTTCACTAGCCCAAGGGTATTGATTGTGTATTGAATTTACTATTTGTTCCATTATGTGCAGTTTTAATCCAGATAAATACTATTGTACTTAACGTATTTATCGCGGAGAATATAATGAACAACCCATTAATTGCAGCTTATAGAAAACCTGCATTATATATTGCATTACCTAGTGAAGGTAAGTATTATACAACCAAGCCTAAACTTAGCGTTGATAACGAACTGGCTATCTTTCCTATGACTGCCAGAGACGAATTAGTTACAAAAAATCCAGATGCTTTGTTTAATGGTGAAGCCACAATAAGTTTAATTAAAAGTTGTGTGCCAGATATTGAAGATCCAAATGAAATACCTGTGAATGATTTACTTAGTATTTTAATAGGCATACGACAAGCCAGTTACGGCAATAAAATAGATCTAGACATAAAATGTCCTGCTTGTGAACATATGAATCAACTACAAATTGATGGAAGTATGTTGCTTGGTACAGGATCTAACCAGCAAGCACCAGAGGATGTAAAACTAGAAAGCAACTTTAAAGTTTTTTGTAAGCCTTATAGTTTGCGTGACAGAACATTATTGCAGGTGCAGACAATTAAACAACAAAAATTAATTGAAAGTCTCAGTGATGCAAATTTATCAGATGAAGAGAGAGAAGCTCAGTTTGGTAAAACATTTGTAGAAATAGCAGACTTAACAGTGGGATTAATCGCTAACTGTATACAAAAAGTTCAAACACCAGATAATGAAGTGTTTGAAAGTGACCAAGTTAAAATTATTTTAGAATGGTTACAGAGTATTACAAAGAAAGATTATGACCAAATCAAACAATGTATTGAAGCATTAAGTGAAAATGTTATCGATACAAAATTTAACGCACAGTGCCAAAGTTGTCAGCATGAATGGCAAACTACGGTAGATCTGGATATTGCAAATTTTTTCGAGGGCTGATAGCTTCTCGTCAGCCCCAAGAAATATTAGACATAGTCGAAAGATATAATAAAGACGCTAAGAAGACAGAATCTGATTATCTTGATATTGTATTGCACAGCAATGGGGCTGTATCATATCAAGATGTTATGACAATGCCAATAGACAGTGTTATGTTATTGGTAGAAAGAATGAACCATATGGCTGAAGAAAGAAATAACGCTATTAAACAGAAGTGATCATTTTATAATAATCTAATGGCCAACTGTCATAATATTTGGTTGTGTGTAAATATTTTCTTTTTTCTTCCAAATCTCCACGTAACTGAATAAAAACACAATTAGTGAAGTTCTTAGTAAAGTGGCCACTTGTTGTTGTACTGGTAAAATACAACAAGTCAGTATCCTTTGTTGCCTGAAGTTCTATAATTTTCTCTACTTCTGACATGTCACAACCATCTACCCAAGCAATACCTATTTCATAAGTTTCCTTATCAAACGTATCATAACTTGAAGCTAGATTATCTCTAGCATCTATAAATTGTATTTTGTTTTGTAATCTAGCTTTTCTAGCAAAAGGACAAATGGGAAATCCATCCAATTTTTTAGCTTCGATTTCTTCTTCAGTCCATTCAAGAAATTTATCTTGAAACTCTTGGAAATTCATTCACAGGTATCCATATATCTAAGATTATATTATATATCCTATTAAATGCCTACGGCATTTTCAGCTTCATAAAGCTATCGCTTTATTCGCTGTTACTTTAGGAAATATCGAAAATTATAATTATCATTAAGAATTTTTTCTATATTAATATTTATGATACTATATCACATGAAGTTTTATTCACACTTAGCCTGAAGAAGGCCAAGCATGAAAAAAAACCTGACATCACCGTCAGCCTCACTCACATTGTTGTATTAAACCTAAATTAACGCTCAGGGGAGGCGGTTATGCTGTACCTCTATTACATAATGCTTAATAACGCAGAAACACCATATGTTACAACAAACAACATATAGCTATCCGTAAGTTCCAATTGGACAGGAGAGCTTACTCGTTTTTGGTTGGTCAAACCAGCGCATTGACCAAGGCACACCAGTTTCTGGTCACGAGTTAACGTAACCTCAAGGTGAGTCGAGCTAATCCCGACCAATCAAAGCCATGATGCCTTTATTAGAATTGTATTAGAGTTGTGTTAGTTATCTAGGGTCTATATTAGCGCCATTAATGGCAAAAGTCTCTAGTGTTTCAGTATTTTCTGTATTAGCCTTAAAATCATCCCAAAATGTAATTGTCCATGATCCATATTTTTTTGATCCATAATTTACTCTTCGAGAAGTGAATAAAAATCTATCCAATATCGAAGGAAATGCTATGTAAATGCCTTTGCGATTAAACTTCATAAACAATATGTCTAAGTCGTTTTCATCATGTGCGTCTAGTGTTTGTTCGAGCCATTGTTCTAAAATTGGTATTGGTTTTTCCTGTAATAGTTGATGGAAAGGAAAGTCTGCATAGTTTTTACACTCACAGTTAAAATAATTCCAGTTATCAGGAGGAATTATATCTCCTTTAAATGCCTTGATTTGATTTTCCGTAAGTGTACTCTTACGAGCGGCATTAATGCCGCCTACAAACGCTCCACTGTGTGGGACACGTTCGAAGTTGTCTTGATAGATTTCTGAAAGTATTTTACATACTTCACGTTCAAAACCTTTTCCTTTATTTTTACTTTTACTACTCATCTTGTTTATACTGTATTTTCTGCATTATGTCAATGCCTAATTTTGTAATGTCTATATGTTTAAATTTGGATGCAAATAATTCATGTTGTGTATCTGCAATTTGTTTTTTTGGATACATTACTTTTTCAATAATTTTGCTCCAATTTTTAGATAAATCTTCTTCGTTAGACATCCACAATTTCTACTTCTGTATTAAACGTAGTAAATCCATTTTCTTTTGTTACTTGTAAAATGTTATTCACTCGTCCTACTAATTCATCTCTGTGACTAATTAGTAAAATATTCTTACCTCGCTCACGCTCTTGCTTCTTAAGAACACTTAATGCACTTTCCACACCAACTGTATCCATACCACTATCAACAAGTTCGTCAATACAAACTAAGTTAATAGGATGATTCATGCTTTCAAATACATCGCGAAAACTCCAACTAAGTCCTAGTATTAGTCTATTGCGCTCACCACGTGATAGGTTGTCAAAATCTAAGTCTTGTCCAAGTTGTGTAATAGTTACAGTTAGGTCACTTTGGAATTGTACTTCGTGTGGTAAACCTAAACGTGTAATATAATATTCTAATCGTGTGTTTAAAAACTGCAAGTTTTGTTCAATAATCTTTTTACGAATAAAGCTATCTTTGTTAGTTAATAGTTTCAATAAAAAGTCCTGATGCTCTTTTAGTTCAGTAATTCTATTAACTTCTGACCAGTCTAATTCTTGCAATCCTGTTTCATTCAAACTTTCAATTTGCTCTGTATATGGATCTGTTTCTTGTTCCGCATTAGTTAGTGCAGTTTGCATTTGTTGTATTTTATTCTGATGTTCAAATGCTTCTTGCACAGTATTATATTGTATTGTTGGGGAAACACCCAAGTCACCAATTTCTGCTATAGTGTCTTTATATTCTTTTTGTTTTAATCCATTATCCCAAATATGTGTGCTTGCTTCTTCTCGTTGTTCATTTTTACTATTTAGAATGTCTTGTTGCTTATCATCATGTAAATCTTGTCCACATGCATGACATTTGTGTTCTTGAAGTAATTTTGTTTCTTTATCTAGTTTAGTTATTAGCTTTTGTTGTTTGTTGTTGTCTGCATCCAAACTAGCAATCCACCGATTAGCTTCATCAAGTCTTGTCTTTTTTTCGTTAAAAGCAGCAAAGTCCACATGTGCTTGTAATTCAGCATCAATGTCTATATGTTCCAAAGCACGTAGCTCACTAGCAAACTCATTAATTCTTTCTTGTCTTTTTTGTACCCATACACGTTGTCTGCGTTCTAGATCAGAAATACTTTTACCAATTCTTTCGTTGGCTTCTTCTATACCTCTTATACGGTATGTTTCTTCTTGTATGCTATCTTTACTTATACGAACAAGATCTTTAAGTACATCAGCCTTTTCACTAAGCTGTGTAATACCCAATAGTTGTTCAATTAGTTCTCTTTGATCGTTAGCTCGCATACTAAGAAAAGGTTCAGTATATGTATTTAATGCACAAACATGCTTAAACATTGTATGACTCATTCCAAGAACACGCTCAATAGCATGTTGGCTCATACGTCCTTCGCCTTGCATCTCATCTGTAATGCTTTCAAGACTATCAACCTCATTAACTAAAAACTTAAAAATATTAGGCTTACGTCCACGCTCAATACGATATTGTACACCATCTCTTTCAAAATCAACAGTAACTAACATTTGTTTATTGTTAGTTTTATTAACAAGGTTGTCCTTTTTAATATTATAAAGTGCATTACCAAATAATCCAAAGCTAAGTGCATTTACAATTGTAGTTTTACCAGTGCCATTACGTGAACCATCACCGCCCAAGTCTAGGTTATTTCCTAAAACAAGAGTAAGTCCTGCATTGTCAAAGTGTACCGCTTGTGTTACATTTCCAACACTCATAAAGTTTTTTACTGTTATGTTTTTAATTGTTAACATTAATGACTTAGTCCTCTATAAATGTCTACCAAAACTTCTTTTTTGATATTTTCGCTTTCTATTGATTGTATTTGGCTTAGTACTATACTATCAACATTTTCTACTTGAATGTCAACACCTTGTTGCCAATCATTTGTGTGTTCTTCTTTTTTACTTGGAATAAGAGAAATCTCTCTCAAATTATATTGTTGTGCAAATGTTTCTTTTACAAAGTTTGCTTCCTCGTATGTAATGCCACAGTCCAAACTTACACGACAATATGTATTATCTGCCAAATAATCACCAGGGCTATCAATTAATTTGCTCAATGGTATTGTTCGATATTTTGGAGCATCAGGCCATTGTATGTACTCCATAGTTCCATCCCAATCCAAAATCATCATACCACGGTCATCATCCCATGCATCTGAAAAGTTATGTGGAAATGCATTGCCAGTATAAACTACATTGCCTCTTTCTTGTCTTTTATGAAAATGCCCACTAAAAACCTTATCAGGCTTCTTTAAATCTTCAGCACTTAGTTGCCCATGATCTGGCATCTGCACAAGTGCGTTCATATAGAAACTAGGAAGCTCAAAATGACCAAACATAAATTTGCAGTCAATCTCTTTTAGCTTTCTCCATTCGTCATCTACAAGCCATGGAACAAATGCCACACCATCTTCAATAAATGTACCATCATTAATCATTCTAATTTTATTATAGTTTGCTACCATAGGTACACTGTGTATTTCTCTCTTCTCACGATAATACAAGTCATGATTGCCTGTAATCATAATTACCTCGTCAAAGTTATCATTTAACCTTTCGAGATTACTATGCGTATAATTGAGTGTACTAACATTAATACTTGCACGATTGTGATGCCAGTCGCCCAAAAAGAAACATTTTTTAATTCCTCTTTGATGCGCCTGTTCAATCATCCATATGATAAAGTTTTCACAATCAATGTTGTGAGTTCGTGAGTTATTCTTCATACCGAAGTGGATATCGGTAAAGATAACAGCCTTGTCAAAAAACATTTATTCTCCTGCTTCTTGCTTTGATGTTGTGGATTCAGATTCTTTCGATTCTTTTGTTTTTTTGTTGATTATTTCTTGAGCACTTTCCCATTCTGCATTAAACAATCTTGTGCTACTTGGATTTAGACCTTCTTCTTCTAATAAGTCATCTCTAATTTCCTGGCTACGTTTTTCTAAATTAAGTACTCTTGTAAAACTATTATTGATTGCAGCAGTATAGTATGCAAACGGATTAGCACTCTTTGCTTCATTAAATTGTAAACCTATTTGTGTCAACTGCAATAACGCCTGTCCACGCATCTCATCTACATATGTATAGCCACGCCAGTTACCACGCATACTATATCGTTCACACAATTTCATATACATACTTGCTAAACGATTATTGGTAGTACCATGTGTAACACTAAATGCTCCATTACCTAAACTACCTTCCCAATGACTTCGTGCAACCTCTTCCCAGGAATTATCTTCTTTAAGATTATAATGTTTAAAAGGAGGAAAATTACACTTAGCATGATAATCTGCTTCTGTTTTTGGTTTATTTTTTCTGTTCTCTTTAGGAACATGATCAAAAGTCATTACACGAATAACCACATCTGTTTTTGGAATTGTATCTACATCTACTGCAAAATCTGCAGCTTTAGGCTTTGTCTTTTTGCCTGTTAATCCCTTTTCCCACCGTTTAACTTCTGCCTCATGAGCAAAGCGTTGCATCCTAGTTGCACGTGTTTGTCTAGCAAGATCAATGATTTCGTCATCAATATCATCTAAACTCTCTACAATTGCATCAAATAAGCCTTCGCTTTCTTCATCTTTGACCCAACAATAGGACATTTTAGATTTGTGTATTTCTTTCAATAAGTCTTTGTTTGTTAAATAAAATTGTTTAGGGGCTCTAGCCATAATTTTCTCCTAGTTATAAGCATTGTATATGCGGCCTTGTGCGATGTCAATCGATATTTCAATAGTATAAATACTATTGGAGAATAGTCATGCTTATTAATGAAATTATTAAAATAACTGAAAATGTTGCAAATGTTGTAGTATTTTTTGGAGGTCGCTTTCAACCTATGCACCAAGGACACCGAGATGTATATAAACATCTAGTAGGCAAGTTCGGTGCTTCAAATGTATTTATTGCTACGACTTTTAGTCAGAAAGCAACAAAGATGCATGCGGCTGGCAACTATAGCGATGATCCATTTACATTTGACGAAAAGAAAAGCATTATGTCTACAATGTTTGGTATACCATCAGATAAGATTGTAAATACCAATCCATACAGAAGTGAACCATCTACAGTAGGCAGAGATAACAACAATACAAGACTTGTATTGGTATTTGGTGCCAAAGACGCAGGGCGTTTAGGCGGATCAGATAAAGTACAACCATTGCCAGATAACATGGATGAAATGAAACCAGCTGCTGAAATGATATATTATTATGAAGCACCACTTATGCAAGGTGGCATGAGTGCAAGTGATTTCCGTGAAACAATGGCAAGTAACGCATCTCCAGAGGAAAAACAAAAAATGTTTGCTAAGTTCTTTGGAAAGTTTGATGAGAAGATATTTAAATTTATCGAGGATAGACTTACATGAGTGGTGGAGTAGCACAAGATCAATTTGTAAAGCTGGTAACAAAACCAGGAAACCCTTTTGACTTTAGTGGTATGTTAGCACCTTTACGTTCTGGACAAGGATCCAATAATGGGGGTATAGTTTTTCCTTACACACCTACAATACAGATGTCGCACAGTGCAAATTATGGTGCTTTCGATATAACACATGGTATGTATGCTCCTAATTATTATGTAAACACCCCAACTCCTCAGATTAACATTACTGCATTATTTACAAGTAATAATTTAGAAGAAGCAAAATATACAATTGCTGCTATACATTTTTTAAAAACGTGTGTAAAGTCAGATTTTGGACAACAAAGAAGAGCTACTGCTGGAACACCTCCACCTATTCTTAGTTTTAGTGGATACGGCGCAGTACATGCAAAAAATACACCAGTAGTAGTAAAAAGCGTTTCATACACATTAACAGAAGATGTTGATTATGTAATGGTATCTGAATCAGATATTGAAAGTGGTCCTCAAATTGAAGATACAACAATTTTAAATGCAGGAGCAGATTTTGAACCTGGTAGTACTGTTACCATACCTACACAATTATTATTGTCTATAGATTTAGGTGTACAATTACCACCAAGTAGTGTGCGTAAAGAATTCAACATTAAAAACTTTGCTTCAGGTGGATCACTAATTGATAAAGGATATATCTAATGACTAGTTATAGAACAGATAGTGTTTACAGAAATACAGGCATTGTAAACAATAAGTATTTGGATGTATACGAGCCTGGTAGTTTAGATTTAGAAAATACTTCTACTGTAGACTATGTTCTTACATCAAAGCATAATAATAGACCAGACGTACTGGCACACGAACTTTATGGCAATGCTAAACTTTGGTGGGTATTTGCACAGTTCAACCCTGACATGTTGAACGACCCTATTATTGATTTTGTATCAGGATTAAAAATTAAAGTTCCAACAAGGTTTACATAAAATGACCAAAACAGTAACTGATAATTGGATCAGCACAGTAGATTTAGGTACATATAAATTTACATTTTATATTGTTGATAATGATCTATATAATGACCCCAAACCATTAGCAGTAAATGACACTGCCTCCTTACAAGCAGGCAAGGCAGTAGTGATTGCTGAAAGTGGTGTAACTGGCGCATATAGTATAGAGAATGTAATTATTCAAAGTACAATTAATCCAGGTACAACTGGAGGTAATAGTACGCCTACTGGGTTTGTGTTTGAAATATATGAACCTTTGGGATTTAGTTTATTAGATAGAGTTTTAAGTGTAGGTAGAAGAATGGGTAGACCCAGTAACTTTCCTAGCCAAGCATATGTTCTTAAATTAGAATTTGTAGGCAGAGACAGTGAAACTGGTGCAAGTAAAAAATATGATGGTATTTTTCTATACCAGTTACGTATAGGACAAATGAAAGCAAGTCTAGGACCTGCGGGCGCAAAATACTTTATAGTAGCGCAAAGTATTATTAAATCTGCACAAACAAGTACAGTAACAAAAACTGACATTAATGTAAGCGAAGTTACTAATGTTCAAAACTTTGGGCAACGTTTACAAGATGCACTTAATGAAGCTGAGTTCAACCTATTGAGGCCTGAAGAGCAAGCAAGCGGATTTAAACCAAATAAAGAGTATGTTGTTGAATTTGCACCAAGCACAAGTATAGAAGTTGACAGTGTAACTAGAACAAAAAGATTTGATTTAAAAGCCGCTCCTTGGGCTGGTACTGCTGATAGCCAAACCGCATCAGGACAAAGTACCACTATGGATGACGTCAATACAAGAGATATAACAGTAAACAGTGAAACACAACTAACTGCAAAAGTTACTAGCCTTATTGAAAAAAACGTACCAAGTTTTAGTACATATGTACAAGATGCAAGAAAAAATAGTTTTGTTGTGCCTTATGTTTATACAACTGTATCAGAAGAATTATTTAATGATGAAGATAGTACCTTAAATACACAACGTACTAAAATTATTGTGACTATACATTTGGGAGAAGATTTTACAGTTCCAAAAGAATTGGCAGATGAACAAGAACAACTACAAACAAATCAACCAATTCAAAGACAGCGATTTGAAGCGTTGCCTATAGTAAAAAAATACAACTACCTATATACTGGAGAAAATACTGAAATATTAGATTTCCAATTAGACATACAACAGTTATTTACAGTAGCACAGGCGCCTGCTGCTGGTATATATTATGCTGATAATAATCAACAATTTACACCCACAAATGCTATTCAAATAACTACAGATAGAAAAGGTGTTACGCTTAAAACAAGAGAGCAACAACAGCAACTTACGGGAGAATTTTTCCTAAGTGATGTTGAATTACCAAAAATAAATGTTAATGAAAGTGTTGTGTATGATAGAATACCAGGTAGCCCTAATTCACAACAAGTTAATGAAACATTGACAGAAACAGATAGAATTGCAAGCTCTGTTGCTGGACAAATGGCAAGACGAGAAAATGATGCACAACAAATTGTATTGGAAATTAAAGGAGATCCTTTTTGGATGGGTACTCCTGATAGTGTGAGAAGTGGCAATAAACTATCAGTAGCAAACTTTAAAGGCACAAATGCAATGATAGGATTTTTAAATTATCAAGCAAACGAAAAAGATTTGCTAATAGACCAAAATAGAGGACCTGTTGATTTAATTAGTACTGGTATATATAAAGTTGTTACAATTGAAAGCAAGTTCCAACAAGGACAGTTTACTCAAACACTAGATGCATATAAAGATAGAAATACAAATTCGTTCCTAACGCTCGATGCTTTAGTTAATATAAGGATAGAATAATGTCAGGATCAAGTATCAAAACACAAGGCTACAATGTTGCTGGAAGAGGCAAACAGGATAGCAAATACAATATTAACGACCTCAGTGGGATGTATATTGGACAAGTGATAAAAAATAATGATAGTTTGCATACTGGTAGAGTTACTGTTCGTATTAGTGATTTTAGTGGCAAAGCAACAGAAAGAATATGTCTATTGTGTACTCCATTTGGTGGCCACACTGACGTTGTTGCTAGTAGTGAAGACGAAAAGAAGTTTGGAGAAGAAGAAGGACAAACAGGAAATGGTAGCCCTAAGAGCTACGGAATGTGGTCACAACCTCCAGCAATAAACACAAATGTAGTTGTATTATTCACTGCTGGTATGGAACAAGGTGTGTATATAGGAAGTCTTATATCTAAAGATAGAAATGCTATGATGGGAGGCAACGCAAGTAGCCAAGCATATAAAGAAGAAAAAACTATATTGTCTCCATCAAGTGAAAAGAATCCGTATGATAGAAATGATAATGACACCAGGCCTTCAGATAACGAAGCAATGGATGTTTTAACAGAGAAAGGTACTGACGAAGATTATGTAAGAGGACATAGTATGAGTAGTGCTAGACGAGAAACTCCTAGCCGTGTGTTTGGTATGACAACCAGAGAAGGGCATGTAATATCATTAGATGACGGTCAAGAAGATGGACCTAGTAGAAATATAAGAATAAAAACAAAACAAGGTGCTCAAATACTTTTAGACGATACACATGGTTTTATTAATATAATAAACCAAAATGGTAGCTCTTGGATAGAAATAGACAGTGAAGGCAGAATAGATATGTACAGTAAGGCTGGTGTTAGTATCAGTACTGAAGGCGATTATAATGTACATGCAAAAGGACATATCAATATGCAAGCTGACCAAGGTGTTAATATTAAAAGTACAGGAAATGAAGGTATAAAAATACAATCTAGTGCTAGTAGTATAGATATACACAGTGCCCTTGCAATCAGAAGCGAAACATCACAATATGAAATAAATGCATCAAGCGGTTATATAAAAGCAACTGGTGGGCGTATTGACTTAAACGGTCCTCCTGCAAGCTCTGCATCTAAACCTGAAGTACAAGCACAGACTGTAAACAGTAATATAACTTCTAGTATCGCAAGTCGTGTGCCAGAGCATCAGCCTTGGTTAGGAAATAGTAGTGTACAAGAATCATTTACAACAGGAAAAGGAAATACTGGATAATGCCATCTTTCAAATTACCTAATGTTATAACTAGTAAAGACTTGATTACTTGGGATTTATTTCCAGTTAAAAACTCTACTGTGGCATCTACACTTATCCTTTTGCAAGACTTGGAAGCAAGTGACGATATAATTAATTTTTTATTGCGCAATATAAAATGGACAGGTTATTGTTATAATGATGTTGACAATAAATTAAAAATAGGTTATAATCTTAAGGGTAATCAGGAGTCTCCTGGTCTTACTGAAGCAGATGCATTCAATTTATGGATAGCAGACTTTAAAGACAAGGAACGAAAATTTAAGAAGCAAATGACGCTTGACACTCTGTCACAAAGTCAATATGACGGATTGTTGAGCTTATTCTATCTTACTGGAGATTTTTATAGTGTTGGTACAGACACTCGAAAATTTCAATTAAGAGAGTATATAGAGAATAGAAAGTGGGAGTACATCAGTACTGCATTAACTATTGCAGGTGGTAACCAACGGCCATTAAGACAAAGCGAAGGTAAAATTATTATGTTAGCAGACTATGGTTTACCTAAAGCAAGAAATTTAATTAAAGAACAAAGCCTACAGGAATTAGTTAAACGATATCCAAATAGGTTTATAAACGAAAAAGCCAAAGCCCAAGCAGAGTATGTGTACTTTGCGGAAACACAGCGATTCCTCCCCAACATGAGCGAATCTAGAAAGCGACTCTTGGCCAATTTACTCAAATAGGAAATAAAATGCAAGCCAGTGTACTCTTACTAAACGCAGATGCCCAACCATTAAGTTTACTTCCCCTGAGTACAATTAGCTGGCAAAATGCTGTTAAAGCCCTGTATAGCGATAAAGTCTTTGTAGTCAAAAATTATAATAATGTATTTTTAAATAGTACAACTATAAGTATTCCATTACCAAGTATTGTAATGTTAAACAGCTATCACAGGCCTCCGTTGCGAGCAAAGTATACAAGAAAAAATTTATATATCAGAGACAACTATAATTGCCAATATTGTGGAAACAAATTTAGCTATTCAGATTTGACTATTGATCATGTTATACCAAAAAGCAAAGGTGGCAAACTCACTTGGGAAAATAGTGTAGCGGCATGCGGGCCATGTAATGTAAAGAAGAACGATAAAATTGTTAAGCCATTACAGGATCCAAAACGTCCTAGTTGGCACCAGCTTAATTTTGCAAGTAGAAACTATCATACTACTATTCCAGACGCTTCCTGGCAGGACTATATCATGTGGCCAGAAGACAAACTTACCATACAAAATACAAAAATCACAGTATAAACCTAGTAGTTAATTATTAGCATAAATATTAATATGACTAAAATAACAGGCTATACAACAACTCTGAACGATTTTACAAGCACTACGCTAACTAATTTAGATTTAGCGAAGCAAGATTTAATCAATCATTTTCATATTAGAAAAGGAGAAAAGTGGACCAATCCAGACTTTGGTAGCGACTTGCCTTTTTATGTATTTCAACCTTTAGACGAATCTACTATTGATTTAATTAATACAGAAGTATTAACAATAGTATCCAACGATCCTAGGTTTGAGTTGAATAGCAGTAAGGTAAATGTACAATCAGATGCACAAGCAATTACAATAATTGTGCAGTTAATTTATTTACCAACAACAACTGCAACTGAGTTGCAAGTTAAATTCGATAGAGATTTCGAACAAGATATAGAGTTTTAAAAAATGGCACAAAATAAAAGACAGAATAAATTGTTCGCGGCAGAAGATTATACAGTTGTTTATGAATCATATATCAATGCAAACTTTCAAGCATTTGACTATGATACAATTAGAACTACTATGGTTGAGTATGTACGCAACACCTATCCAGAAAACTATAATGACTGGATTGAATCGGCTGAATTTGTAGCACTACTTGACGTAGTTGCACAATTTGGACATAACTTAGCATACAGAGTTGACTTAAATACACGCAATAACTTTCTAAGTACTGCAACAAAACAAGAGAGTGTTTTTAAACTTGCAGAGTTTTTAGGATACAGTCCTCGACGCAATGTGCCAGCGTTTGGAGAAATGAAAGTAGTAAGTGTTAAAACTAACGAAGCAGTTATTGGTAGTGAAGGTACAAGTTTGGGTGGACAAGATATTAGATTTGAAACCACAACTGATGTAAACAATATAGACAACTTTATTACAGTAATGAATGCAGTATTCCAAACTAGCAACAACTTTGGTAGTCCAAAGAAACAAGTAATGCTAGATGGTGTATCAACACAATTTTATGATTTAAATAATACTGCCAGCCAAATTAGATTTGATATCAGTGGATTTGCAGATGGTAACCAAGTAAGCTATAACTTAATAAGTGTTGACTATGACACAACTTCACAAACAATTGTAGAGAAATCTCCAGACCCACAGAGTAGTTTTGGTATATATTATAAAAATGATGGCAAAGGCCTTTCAAGTAATGATACAGGGTTTTTTGTAGGTGTAAAACAAGGCACACTACAATTTGACGATTTTAATATTGAGAACCCAATAGATAATTTAACATTAGATATTGACACAGACAATATTAACAACAGCGATGTTTGGGTACAGACTATCGACACATCAGGAAATGTTGTGAAAAGTTGGAATAAAGTTTTAGATACCAATAGTGAAAATGTAATTTACAATAGCTTTGCAGGCGGCGTTAGAGATATTTTCAGTGTTAAAACAAGAACAAATAACAGAGTTAGCATTAGATTTCCTGATAAACTATTTGGTAGTTTACCAGTTGGCAATACACGAGTTTGGTATCGTGTAAGTGAAAATAGCACATATACTGTAAGACCAGACGATCTTGTAAACAAAAAGCTATCTATTAACTATGTTGGTATAGATGGTAACACATACAATGCAGTCATGACTGTACAGCTTAAACGTAGTATTAGTACAGCAAGTAGTAGCGAAACCCTAGATAGTATTAAAGAAAACGCACCTAAAGCCTATGCATCACAAGATAGGCTAATTACCTCACAGGACTATAACAGCATCTTACAATCACAAGTGGGTGGTGTTAAAAAAATTAAAAGTGTAAACAGAACATTCGCAGGACATAGTAGGTACGTTGACTTTACAGACCCAACTGGAGCATATTCAAGTTTAGATGTATTTGGTAAAGATGGAACATTGGCTAAAGCTAATGAATTAAATCCACAACAAAGTTCAGCCGGAGAGTCAGCAGCCAGTGTATTTCAAAATTATATAAAACCTATTTTACAGGATGATAACTTTGTTAACTTTTACTATGATAAAGTTTCAGAAGATTTTGCAAGTCTTAAACAAAGTTCAACTCCAGTATATGCACCAGTATTAACCACAGGAAATACATTTGGAGACAATGCATATGTGTGGAATACAACAAGTTCCAATAGTGCAACAGCGACATCAGGATATTTAATTTATGATAATAATGCTGAAATAGTAAGAGTAGGCAAGACACAAAGTACATATGTTGAATTATTTACAGTAGGCGCCTTAGTCAAGTTTACAACTCCAACAGGAGAATCAATGTGGACAAAAGTTATTAGTATTTTACTTGATGGGCTTGGTATTGATAAGGTAGGCGAAGCAGGAACAGCAAGTGGTATAGACTCGTCAGGTAAAGGTGCAATTGTTTTAGATGCTGTAATACCTAACGGAAGTGCTATTGATATAATTTATCCAAGTTTATCTAGAAAATTTACTACAAGAGAAACTGAAGTTATTACTGCATATATTAAGTCTAAGCAAAATTTTGGAATTAAATTTGATTATATAAAAGGCTCATGGGATGTCTTGCCTACTGTAGATGCAATACCTACACTCGATTATAATGATAGTTCAGATTGGTTAATCCATATAAATTATCAGCCAACTACTAATGAGTATAGAATTAATCACAGAATCACAGAGTATACATTGTCAAGTAACAAAGTTAGCTTTAGTAATATTACTAATGAAAAATCTCTAGACCAATGGACAAATAAACCTTTTAGAGATAGTGTTATAATTACTGGAGTAAGTAACAATGCTATTACTGAACTAGGAACATTTTATATTAATGGTTATGAAGTTGACGAAGATGGTATAACAACAAGTAATAAGGTTTATCTAAGTTTAATAGATAGTAATAATAATAGTAGACCTGACAATCCTGATGTCTTTAATGATGTTGTTACACAGGCAGGAAACAATAATTTAAGATTTGAATGGAAACACATTGCTGCTGATAATGAAGTAGTTGATCCTAGTTTTACAAATATTGTAGATGTATTTGTTCTTAATTCTGTATATGATACAGAATATAGAAATTGGTTAACAACTAATCAAGGAGAGGAACCAAAAGTTCCTTCAACATATAATTTAACAAAACAGTTTAGTAGCATCAAAAGTAAAAAAGCAATGAGTGATACAATCGTATACAAAGCGGTCAAATATAAACCATTGTTTGGACATCGTGCATCATCTGATTTTAAAGCCAAGTTTAGAGTAATTAAACTTCCTGGATCCAATATAACAGATAGTGATGTGAAGACAAGATGCGTGAAAGCAATAAATGAATATTTTTCAGTAAGCAATTGGGACTTTGGTGAAACATTTTATTTCACAGAGCTGGCTGCTTATGTTCATAAAAAATTAAGTGGTGCGGTTAGTAGCTTTGTAATTGTGCCACAAGGACCAGACAGTGTATTTGGAGATTTATTCCAAATCACACCTAACTCAGATGAGATGTTTATACCAGATGTAAGTTTAAATGATATTGATATTATACAAAACATTACAGATGAAAACCTAAGAACAGGAGCCCAGTAAATGGCTAACAACAAAAAAAGAGCAGGTGGCTTTAAGAATAATAAAATTAAGTCAAGTAATTTTTTACCAGGAGTATTTCAGACCAAACTTAATAGTAAATGGTTAGATAGTACTCTTGATCAAATGATTAGTAAAGGTAATTTAAAAGACCTAAACAACTACATTGGATCACAAGATGGTAGATATAGCACCGCATTGGATTCTTATGATGATGATAACTCATACGCTCCTGGTATGGTAACGAAAAATATAGATGGTTCTATCAAGCATACTCTTACTTTTGATGATGTTAAAACAAAAATACTCAGTGAGTTTAATGAATATAATTTTGGTTCAGCATATGCAAGCACCAGTTACTACTTACGTCCTCCTGTCGACATTGACAAATTTGTAAACTACAATAATTATTATTGGGTTGAAGAAATGCCAACCTATACAAGTATAAATGAAAATTCATCTACTCCAGTTAACCCAGTAAGCGATGCACAAGGCAGACTAAACTATACATTGGTTGATGATAACGAGACATTTGAGCTAGAAGATAGTATGATAATCTACTTTACAGGTATGCAATGGCATGAAGATGTAAGAGAGAAAACATATATCGTAACAGGCGTAGGCCAAAGTATAAACCTAAGATTATATAGAGATAGATACAGTAACGAAGACGTAGGACAAGGAAGACAAGTTTATAACTTTTATAGTCCTGCATCAATAAAAGAAAATGATTTTTGGGATCATAGTGAACTAGTTACAGTATCTCCAACAGATACTTCTAAT
>Ga0206682_10000174_pt1 | contig 67253 bp, 53 predicted proteins | sample M240m12015metaG_FD_155444 | JGI IMG/M metagenome (GOLD analysis project Ga0206682, IMG submission 155444) | Ammonia-oxidizing marine archaeal communities from Monterey Bay, California, United States - M2 40m 12015 | ecosystem: Environmental > Aquatic > Marine > Intertidal zone | place: USA... | reverse complement strand
CCTACAGGAATTTTCAATCCTGCTGTCATGACTTTCCAACTGTGTTCTTTATCCCATTTTGATGAAGAGTTGCGACGAAGGAGGAAGGGATCCTGTTCATCAAAACTATCAAAATTAAAAGGTTCCCAGCCTGCCGGAATCTTTTGACCATTAGATGTTTCTATTTGCCAACTATCGGTCGAGATCGTTTCTGATTTTGTAAGGTCCTCCTTACATTGAATTCCCAAGGTTGAGAATGCTAGGATGGGCATTAATTTCACAGATGTGACTTTCATATTAAAGTTGCAGATACCATGCCGAATTGATTTGGGCTATCTTTTTTTAATAGCGACGAGATCAAAATCGGGCCTAAAAATGACGCCGTTAATAGCCTGCTGAATTTTATTGGATGGCAGGCCCTCTAGTATTCTTCGACGGGGCTTTGGCTGGGCCGATCTAGCTCAAAGCGTTCTTTTCCGATAACTTCACGAGTCAATTGGGTCATTTTCTCGTTTAAATCCTTCCACTTTGAGGGAGTGAAATCTGTTGGGCTCCGTAGGTTGAAACGTTGGTTTTCGATACGGAGAAGAGAATCGGGATCCTCAGCAATCTGAAGACCATTTAGAACCTCAAGGAGATTGGCCATATTATGACAGACTAGGGCAATATCAGCTCCGGCTTCGAGGGCCAATTTGATATCGTTGCCTCGTCCGTAATGATTCACGATGGCACCCATATCGAGGTCGTCGGTGATGATGAGGCCATTATAACCAAGTTGATCTCGAAGCAATCCTGTGAGGATGATTCGGCTGAGTGAGGCCGGCATTTCTGGATCTATTTTGGGAAAGTGGAGGTGGCATGCCATGATTGCGTCCAACTCTGGCATAAGAGCGGTGTATGGAAGAAGATCTGCTTCTAATAAATCTTCTTTGCTCGCATGAGCTACTGGGAGGTCATGATGGGGGTCGCTCAGAGCAAGTCCGTTTGTGGGGAAGTGTTTGCCGCAGGAGAGAATGGACTGCTTTCGCATCCAGCGATTAAAAATGCCTGCGTTATTAATGACAGTCTGTGAGTGATTTCCCCAACATCTTCCACGGAGTCCATTGTTTTGCTCCGGGAAATGATCAAGATCAAGGACAGGAGCGAAATTTAGATTGATGCCGAGAATTTCGAGGAGCTGGCCGGTGAGAGCTCCAAATTGTGCAATTTGATGGGACGTTGCGTTTTTAGAAAAGGTTTCGGCGTCCGGTGGTGCACAGCTAAATTCGCGGGTGCGCCAGACACGTCCACCTTCCTGGTCGATCGAGATGAAAGGGCGGTGTCGTGAGATCGAATTGAGCGAGTCGGTAAGTCTTCGAATCTGCTCTGCGGAGACTAGATTACGCGAGAAGAGGATGTAGCCAGCCGGTTGGATCTCACAAAAGAGCGATTTTTCTTCCGAGGTGAGTTCAGGACCGGAAAGCCCGACAATCAAGCGGGATGCGTTCATGAATTCTCAAGGGAGGCTGCGATGAGTCCCGAGAAAAGCGGGTGAGGTTGATTTGGTTTAGATTTAAATTCGGGATGAAATTGAGCACCGATAAAAAAAGGATGTTCTGCAATTTCAATGATTTCGACAAGGCCCTCGTTTTGCGAAACCGAAGCGATAGTGAGTCCGCATTTCTCGAGCTTTTCACGGTAGGCCGGATTGAATTCCCAGCGGTGGCGATGGCGTTCGTGAATTGTGTCGGTCTGACCATAAAAATCGAAAGATTTTGTCCCTGGGTAGACGGTCGAAGAGCACGATCCTAGCCGCATGGACGCTCCCATGTCGACGACGCCTTGTTGCTCTTCCTGAAGGCTGATCACGGGGTGCTCGGTTTCCTTATTGAATTCGGTCGAATTGGCTTCGGCTAAACCACAAACATTTCGGGCGAACTCGATCGTGGCAATCTGCATACCAAGACATATCCCGAGGTAGGGGATTTTATTTTCGCGGGCATATTGCGCGGCCAAAATTTTCCCCTCGGTGCCCCGTTCTCCAAAGCCGCCCGGAACGAGGATGCCATTGACATTGCCAATGATGGTTTGCGCGCTCTCCGTTTCGAGGTCTTCAGCATCGATCTTGATGATGTTGACTCTAGTGTCGTGCTCGGCACCGGCGATCGTAAGTGATTCGTAAATTGATTTGTAAGCGTCGTTGAGTTCGATGTATTTGCCAACAACCGCGATTGAAGTCGACTTGGAGGGGCTGACCAAGCGGTCTACAAAGCTTTGCCACTTTGAGAGGTCGGGAGTGTCTGATTGTAGCCCGAGAGAGTCGACAACAAGGCGATCAATTTTGTCTTTGCGAAGATCGAGAGGGCATTCGTAAATGGTATTTTCGACATCACGAAAAGCGACGACATTTTTCTTCCCGACATTGCAAAACATCGCAATCTTCCGTCGATTATCATCGTCAAGATGGTGCTCAGTTCGGCAAATAATGATATCTGGTTGAATTCCAATTTCGCGAAGCTTTGCGACCGACTGTTGGGTTGGTTTGGTTTTGATTTCTCCCGCGGCTTTCACCATTGGAAGAAGGGTGACGTGAATGAAGCAGACATTTTCATCGCCAACTTCGAGGGCGAACTGGCGGAGCGCTTCAAGGAAAAGATGGCCCTCGATATCTCCAACCGTTCCACCAATCTCGGTGATGATGACGTCGGAATCACTGTTGCGCTCAGTGGCCATCTTAAGTCGCCCTTTAATCTCGTCCGTGACATGGGGGATGAATTGAACGGTGGCACCGAGGTATTTACCCGCTCGCTCGTTTTTTATGACGTTTTCAAAGACCTGCCCAGAACTCAGGCTGTTGACCTGCGAAAGGTTACCGTGGGTAAATCTTTCATAGTGTCCTAAATCAAGGTCAGTTTCCGCTCCGTCATCAAGCACGTAAACCTCTCCGTGTTGGTAGGGTGACATTGTGCCCGGGTCGACGTTGAGGTAAGGATCAAATTTTTGAAGGGTGACGTTCAGTCCCCGGTGTTCGAGGAGGGTCCCAATGGAGGCTGCAGCGAGCCCTTTTCCAAGTGAGGAGACGACTCCTCCGGTGACGAAGATATATTTCATTGAGATAAGGCGAGCAGGGATTCGATGAGCGGGACTTGATCAGGAGAGTCGAGGCCAATGGCTTCGTGTTCGGTGAGGTGGACGCGGATCGTTGCGCTATTTTCGAGGGCACGCAGCTGTTCTAGCCCTTCGGCTATTTCTAGGGGCGAGGGGGGGAGATTGATGAAGTGCTTGAGGAAGTCGACTCGGTAGCCGTAAATTCCCAAATGGCGGTAGGTTGGAAGAGAGGGGGTGTCATTTCGGCGAAAGGGAATGGGTGAACGAGAAAAGTAGAGCGCGTTCTGGTTTTGATCGATGACCAGTTTCACGACGTTTGAATCCGCAATGAGCTCGAGATTATCAAGGGGACTGCCGGCAGTAATCATGGGGAGGTCGCAGTTATTGCGTAACTCTCTAGCAAGGGCGTCGACTAGCTCCGGCTCCAATAAAGGTTCGTCCCCCTGAATATTGATGACATGGGTCGCGGCTTCGCATTGTTCGGCGGCTTCGGCTATGCGGTCTGTTCCGGTGGGGTGATCGGATCGGGTGTGGATCACCTTGGCTCCGATCGTTTTGCACAGAGCGGCGATACGACCGTCATCGGTTGCGATAACCAGTTCGTCCAGTTCGCTACAGAGTGTGGCCCGTTCGAAAACGTGCTGGAGGAGTGGTTTCCCTAAAAGCGGATGAAGGGGCTTTCCGGGGAAGCGGGAGGAGGCCCAGCGGGCCGGGATGATGCCAATAATATGAGATTTCTCTTTTTCCCTGCTCAATATAATCGTGGTTTCACGAGACTATGCAGAGGTCCTCAACCTCACAAGGCTATTCATGTGGTTGAGACATTTTGTGGATAAGTGGTCATCGACAGACTGGTTGAGGTTTGTAGGTTTCTATGATGGAATTTACGGGAGTGGATTGGGCCGTGGTAGTTGGCTATATGGTTTTGACAACTTGGATTGGGCATCGCATGTCGGGGAGCCAAGCCAATATCAAAGACTTTTTCTTGGGCGGGAAGACCTTGCCGTGGTGGTCGGTGAGTGGCTCGATGATTGCGACTGAGATCAGCGCACTGACATTTATTGGTGTCCCCGGAATGGTTTATGCGTTGGAGGGCGACTGGACCTATTTGCAATGGGGGCTAGGATCGATCATTGCCCGATTTGCCGTGGCTCAATGGCTTGTTCCTCTCTACTACGAAAAAGAGATTTATAGTCCTTATGACTTTATTGGTGACCGCCTAGGTGAGGTGGCGCGTTGGCTGGTAACTGGTCTTTTTTCGTTGGGATCAATTTTGGGTCAGAGCGTGCGAGTTCTGGTGACGGCTATCATTCTTCAGGTGGTCACAGGGCTCGACGCCCGGCTCTGTATTGTCGTGATTGGAGTGATTGCGATTCTTTGGACTTTTATGGGTGGGATGAGAACAGTGATCTGGACCGATGTGATGCAATTTGTGCTCTTTATTTGCGGAGGAGTTCTGGCACTGGGTTTGCTAATCTATCATATTGGGTGGAGTGAGATCGTTCAGTTAAATCAAGTGGTGGTGGATGGTAGAGAAGTTGATAAGATGAAAGTTTTCAATTTGACCTCTGTTTTTCAGGAGCCAGGTCTGCGCTACACTCTGTGGGTTGGATTGCTGGCAATGCCGTTTCAGAATTTCACGGCGTTTGGAGTGGACCAGCTAAATACGCAAAGGATGTTTTGTTGCGGGAATATAGAGGATGCTCGCAAGGCGATGCGCTGGAGTAGCATTTCAATTGTAATTACCGTTTTAATGCTAGCGGTAGGAGCTGGTCTGTTTGCCTGGTATCAAAAATTTGTCCCTGATGCCGACCTTGCGGCGAAGTTTGGAGAGAATTCAAATTTTGTATTTCCAACTTGGATCGTAAACGAAGTCCCGATGGGGATTAGTGGATTGATTCTTGCTGGTGCCTTTGCGGCAGCAATCTCAAGTCTGGATTCGATCCTGGCGGCGCTCAGTCAAACTAGTTTATCGATAATCTATGGTCGCAATCGAATGGAGAGTGAGGGTGAAGGGGCAGAAATGGTCAAAAAGTCTCGGGTCGCCGTTTGTATATGGGGAGTTGTTTTAACTTTGGCCGGACTCGTGCTTTGGTGGATCTACTCAAATAATGAGGACAGTGATCTCATTGGGCTGGCCTTCGGAATGGTTGCCTACACATACGGGCCGTTGTTGGGAGTTTTGATGGCGGCTCTGCTGCCTTGGAAGTCTTCAACTTGGGGTCTAATCGTTGGAACAGTTATGTCGGTTTTGTTAGTGGCATGGTTTCGCCCAGAATTGATGATCGTTCTTGAAAGTATTGGGATGCGGGGCATCGCAGAGAGTTTGATGGAGATGCGGCCCAAGCTGGCATCTGAGTGGTTTTTCCCATTAAATGCAGCGATCACTTACTGTTGTGGTTGGTTCGGTGGCTTTATTGCGAAGAAAGATGGCACCTAGATCACGGATCAATTCTGCATTTTTCAGGTGATCCAATCAGGATGCATTTCCCCCTAGGTGGAGGGCTCATTGGGACAAAAATGAAACACTGATTAAGGTGCCTTAAGAAATCAGGATAGAGTATTTTTTTTCAAAAAACCGTGGATCGCTTGTGGAACAATGGATCTTGTTTTTTAAAAAAATTATCGAAGGTTTTTGATTTTCGAATGGGAGCCTTCGGGACATTTTTTAGGAGGTCGGCAGATCGAAGCCAGGAGCAGCTTAACGCCGATCTAATAAAAGAGAATCTGTTTGAAAGCACACCCAATGACTAAGGAAAAGGAAGGAGGCCAAGAAAATGACAACGAAAATCACGGCGATCAAAATAATTCCCAAACGTGGAATTTGGTCAGAGAGAAATTAAGCGAATATATTAGCGGTGATGCATTTTCCCGCTGGTTTAAAAACGCCGAATTAGTCGACCCGGAGCAACAGGACGGGCTGGTTGCTGTTCAGTCAGACATGCACCAGATTTGGATCGAAACAAACTACATGGACGAATTGCGGGCTGCCTTTGCTGAGGGAGCCGGAATTCATTGTAGTCCACAGATTGTTGTGAAAGGGGACGTTGAAGCGGATTTACCAGAAGTCGTTGTAGGAAAGATTCCACTGCAGCAAGAGAATCAGAAGATTGCAGTGCGTGGTGCTCGAGCAAACAGTTCGGTAAAGGTTGTTACTCCAAATTTAGAAGAGAAGACTCAGGCCTTTCAACGGAAGCTAAAACGTCTCGGTATCAATCCGGACTTTGACTTTGAGAGCTTTGTTGTTGGGGATAACAGTCAGTTTGCTCACGCCGCTTGCTCTGCGGTAGCTCATCAGGAGGGACGTAGTTTCAATCCACTCTTTATTCACGGTCGGGCTGGATTAGGTAAGACTCACTTGATGTCTGCGGTGGCCCAGCAACTTTTGGCAAATGATCCTAAGGCAAAGGTTGTCTTTTTGACTGCCGAACATTTTGCAAATGAGTTTATTGAGGCTGTGCGAAAGGGGAATTTAGACACATTTCGAAAAGCCTATCGACACGTCGATGCAATGCTGATTGATGATATTCAATTTATCGCAGGGAAAGAACGCACGCAGGACGAATTTTTTCATACCTTCAACGCTCTTCTTAATTCTCAAACCCAGGTCATTTTAACCTGCGATTGCCCGGCGCCGGAAATCCAGACGCTCGAACCTCGCCTCATTAGTCGCTTTGAAAGCGGCCTAACGGTGGAGCTCCAGCCTCCGGGCTTCGAGACACGCGTCGCTATTTTGCGTCGCAAAATGGAACAGTGGAAGGTGGAACTTGAGAATAACATTGTTGTTCATATCGCAAATCAAATCAAAAGTAATGTGAGGCGGCTTGAAGGAGCTCTCACGAGGGTTGCGAGCTACAGCTTTTTATCGCCTGAGAATATGTCGATTGAGAAGGTCGATGAGCTTTTGGGGGATCTAGTGCGCGACGAGAATACCCATCTTGTTACGATTGAGCAGATCCAAAAAGCGGTTGCCGACTATTATAATTTAAATCTCTCAGACATGAGTAGCCGCCGTCGTCCTGCTAGTATTGCCTTTCCTCGCCAAATCGCGATGTATTTAGCGCGCAAGCTAACGAAGCTTTCCTTAGTGGATATTGGAGATGGCTTCGGGAAGCGGGATCACGGGACCGTAATTCATGCCTGTAAGAAGGTGAAATCTGATATTGAGACCGATCCTGAGGTCAGGGGAGCTGTTGAAAAGCTCAACGCAGCGTTAGAGCGACGAAATTAGTTTCTAATTCCTAAGTAAATACTTGCCAAGAATTGCAACGAGGGGCATTTTCCCCCTACGTGGCTCTGACGGGCGCGTTTGCATTATGAAGTTCAGAATCGCAAAGGAAGACTTTTTAGACGGGTTGCAGCAGGTACAGCATGTGGTTAGCAGTCGAACGACTCTCCCTATCCTCTCTAATGTTTTGATTGAAGCCTCGGAAGAGGGTCTTCGCTTAACTACAACGGATTTAGATGTGGGTGTGAGTGGTACCGCCCAAGCCGAAGTTTCTAAGACTGGCGCTACGACTCTCCCCGTAAAGCGACTTGTGAATATTATTAGGGAACTGCCATCTGCTGAAATTGAGGTTTCGGTCGATGGTAAAAACGTGGCTTCCATCAAAAGTGGTCCTAGTTTCTTTAAGATTATCGGGCTGCCTGATGGCGAGTTCCCACCCCTTGCTGGATTTAGCGAGGCTAAGGAATACAAGATCCCACAAGCTATTTTTAGAAATGCACTTAAGAAAACCTCCTATGCGATTTCAACAGATGAAACTCGTTATGTCTTAAATGGGATCTTTTCTTCCTTTAAAGAGGGCAAATTGACTCTTGTTGCCACTGATGGGCGGCGTCTTGCAATGGTTGATCATGAGCTTGAATTTCCGTCAAGCCATGAAACTGATTTCATCATTCCCAGTAAGGCTGTTCAGGAGCTGCAAAGACTACTCGGCACTGAGGGTGATATGATTCTTAAGCTATCGGATAACCAAGTCTGTTTTGAAATTGGTTCTAGCATCATTGTAAGTAAGCTAATTGAAGGGAATTACCCAAATTACAGGCAAGTGATCCCTGGCGACTCAAAGGAGCGCTTAACCTTAAGTAGGGAGCAACTTCTTGAGACCACCCGGCGTGTTTCGCTCTTGTCGTCTGAGAAATCTAATTCAGTAAAACTGACTTTTGGTCCAAATCAAGTTGATGTCATGGCAAATAGCCCAGATATCGGTGAGGCCAATGAGAGTCTTGACGTTAAGTATGAAGGCAAAGAGTTTTCAATCGCCTTCAATCCGGAATTCCTTATGGCCCCGTTAAAGAGCCTTGAGGAGGATGAAGTTCATCTCGACCTGATAGATGAGATGAGCCCAGGAGTGCTGCGCACTGAGGATGCATTTCTCTATGTCCTCATGCCAATGCGCGTGACGTCATAGGATCGCTAAGTTTAGGCATAGGCTTTCTTACTTTCCGAGCCTATCCACGAGCTTTTGATTGAGATCAATGGATTCTCTCAGGAGGCGTGTTTGCTCCTGAATCCCTTCGTGGTCTTGGCAAGCTTCGCGGCAGTCGATACGCCTGAAGTTGATGTTTAGAAATCTTCCAACCTCATGGAATAGAATGGCTTGTTCCTCTTGAATAAGCCCCAGATCGGCTCGGTATTTTGTAATGTCGCGGTTTGCTTGGCTAATAAGAGAGAAAACCTTGGATGCTCCATTCATGGGGCCAGATGCTAGGTCTATTTTCCCTTGGTTTCTATCTAGTTGATCGTTTTGTTGCTCTAATTGCGCATCAATGAGGTCCAGTCTACTCTTGTCTGTCGCAAAAAATTTTCGGAGAGCTGCAAGCTCATTTCGAGCTTCGTGAATCTCTGAGCTTTCATGAGCTTCGTCTTCCTCTTGAAGAACTTTGACCTTCATCTTTAGAGCTGAATGTCTTTTCTTGGTTTTAGCGGCCTCAGCTATGATAAGATCTCGATCGTTATTGAGTTCTTTAATCGACTCAAGAATTGTCGTGCGCTCATCGAGGAAGGCCTCGCCTAAGTCTATTGAGCGGTCAACTTCTGACGCCCGCTGCTTTTGAGCCGATGCCAAAATATTCTCGGCATCTTTGATCTGAGACAGAATGCTTTTCTCTCCACGCTTAAGTCGTCGGAGACTCCAATACTGCATCGAGAGTTCCTCGATATGTTCAATCTTCTCCCAACAGTATGCGCCTAGGATTTCTTCACCATCTTGCATTAAGTGTGTTTCAAAAGCAGCATCAGTCATTCGCCTGGTTTTTCGCCTCACTCCAAAGTGCTGGAGAAACGATGCGATAAGATAATGGCCTGTGGTCATTCGGAGAGTTGAGTGCTACTTTTTGAGCTGTGTTTGAAGATCTGTGATGACTTGATGATCTTCGAGCGTGGTAATATTCCCCGAGACTTCTCCGGTCGCAACTAATTCCTTCAGGAGTCTACGCATGATTTTTCCTGAGCGTGTTTTGGGAAGGGCGGGGGCAAAATAGACCTCATCGGGCTTAGCGATCGCTCCGATGACTTTTCCAACATGGTTTCTGAGTTCCTTCGCAAGAGAGTCAGAGGTTTTGGAGTCACCTTTGACTGTTACAAATGCCACCACTCCCTGTCCTTTGATTTCGTGAGGTCTCCCAACGACTGCCGCTTCAGCAACTATTTTGTGAGCAACTAGGGCGCTTTCGACTTCGGCTGTCCCAAGGCGATGTCCCGATACGTTAAGCACGTCGTCTAGGCGTCCTACTATCCAGAAGTTTCCCTCTTTGTCGGTTCGGGCCCCATCGCCAGCGGTATACATACCTAAGTAATCATTCCAATAGGTGTCGCGGTAGCGTTTTTTGTCACCATAAATGGTTCGCAGCATGGATGGCCACGGCTTGCGAATCACTAATTTTCCTCCCTCATTGGGCCCGCATTCTTGTCCAGTTTCGTCTAGAATAGAGGCGTCGACACCGAAAAATGGAAGAGTTGCCGTGCCGGGCTTTGTTGGAGTGCAACCAGGAAGGGGCGAAATCATAATGGCACCAGTTTCGGTCTGCCACCAAGTGTCTACGATGGGGCATCTGCTGCCACCGATTGTTTCGTGATACCACATCCAAGCTTCTGGATTGATTGGTTCTCCTACGGTCCCAAGCAGTCGGAGCGAGGAAAGGTCGCGGGATTCTGGGAAATGATTGCCAGCCTTGATGAAGGCTCGGATTGCCGTCGGAGCAGTATAGAAAATGCTAACACTGTATTTTTCAACAATGTCCCAAAAGCGTCCAAAATCGGGGTGATTGGGTGCCCCTTCATACATGACTTGAGTCACACCATTGGCGAGCGGGCCATAAGTAATATAGGAATGCCCCGTGATCCAGCCGACATCAGCAGTGCACCAGTAGACATCGTCTTCCTGCATATCAAAAATGTATTTGCAGGTGGTGTAGGTTCCGGTGAGGTAGCCTCCTGTTGTGTGGAGGATTCCTTTTGGTTTTCCCGTTGAGCCGGAGGTATAAAGAATGAACAGTGGGTGCTCGCTGTCAAAAGCCTTTGCTTCGTGGGTTGAGGTCACCTTGGCGGCTTCCTCATGCCACCAAAAATCGCGGTCCGGTCTCATCTTTACTGGCGCCTCTTCTTTGCCAATTCTTTGGTGAACGATGACCGTTTCAACTTCCTTATACTTTTTAAGTGCGTCATCGACGTTCTTCTTAAGGTGGACAACTCCGCCTCGTCGGTAACCTCCGTCGCTCGTAATGATGGCTTTGGCTTTACAGTCTTCGAGGCGATCAACAATCGAGTCTGCTGAAAATCCTCCAAAAATGACGGAGTGAACAGCTCCTATTCGCGCGCAGGCGAGCATCGCAATGACAGCTTCCGGAGTCATCGGCATATAGATCATGACACGGTCTTTTGGCTTGATTCCTTTTGCGAGAAGCACATTAGAAAAACTGCAAATCTCACGGTGAAGCTGACGATAAGTAAGGGTGCGATTTTCGCCTGGTTCACCCTCCCAGATAATAGCGGCTTTATTGGCACGGCCGTTCTTGAGATGTTGATCAACGCAGCTTTCGCAAACATTGAGTTTACCTCCCACAAACCACTTTGCGTAAGGAGCTTTCCAGTCGAGAGCCTTAGTCCATTTTTTTTGCCAGACGAGCTCTTTTGCTTCTCGCGCCCAGAAGACGCCGGGTTTGTCTATAGACTCCCGATACATGCGCTTGTATTGCGCCATGCTCTTGACACGGGCTTTTTTTGAAAACTCCTTGGATGGTTTGAAGACTCGGTCTTCGCTGAGGTGGCTTTCGATGTTCTTGCTCATTACGATCTTGAAGTAACAAATTCGTGGCCCAATCGACAATGACTGATTAAGCTCATTGTCAGGGGAATTCTGTCCGAGCGTGCTATTTTCTAGATCCTCGCTTCTTCTCGGAAAGAGCCATGAGTGCTTCTCGCTCGGACTTTCCCAAAACGCGCCATTTTCCGGGCTTCAGGGTGTCGAGGGTAAGTTCGCCGATCTTGAGCCTAACGAGGCGTTTCACGCGATGTCCAACAGCTTGGATCATATAGCGAATTTGACGTTTCAGTCCGGTATTGAGAACCATTTCGAGTCGACGCGATGAGATTCGCTTTACTGATACGGCGCGCGCTTTTCCGACCTCTGTAAAAACACCTTTCTCAAGCTGATTGAGGATGGAGTTTTCGAAGGCGTTTTCGGTTGTTACTTGATAAAGTTTTTCGATTTTGTGACTCGGGTGAGTGAGGGCTTGGGTGAGTTCGCCATCATTGCTTAGAATCAAGAGGCCTTCGGAATCAAGATCAAGGCGACCAACGTGGGCGAGATGATGGAGACGCGGAGGAAGCAACTCGTAAATGGTCGCTCTATTATTTTCGTCGCTCCGAGTGCAAACTAGTCCGGCTGGCTTGTGCAAAACGATTGATTGAATCTCCAAAGGTTCGATCCTACGCCCGTTAACTTTGATGAAATCCTCGGGTTGAACTCGGTAGCCTGGGGATAGGCAGGTTTCACCATTAATGACCACTTCGCCTTGTTGGACCATGGTGTCGCATGCCCTGCGTGAGCCTACACCCGCTGAAGCGAGGTATTTATTAAGCCGGATTCCTTGAGCTTGGTTCATGGCAAGAAAAAAGGCGGAACCAAGAAATGGCCCCGCCAGAAATTAGATTGATCCACCCGCGGTGGGCGGGGGTTATCCTTCGGCCTTAGTCTTTGGGAGGCCGATGGCACTTTGTCCTTCTTTCCAATCACCACGCTCTTTCATGAGCTTGACGCGCTCAAAGCGCTTCATGACTGAGCGTTTACCGGTTGCGCCGCCTTTGCGTTTAAGAGAGTTGTGCTTGGACATAAATTCAGGATTTGAGTTTCCGAGGCGGAAGCTAGGAGGCGGTCAACGCTTTGGCAAGGATGAACTTTGCCTTAATTGCTGGTTTTTAGGGAAATTGCCGCAAGTCGCCGAAAAGTCAGCCTGCTTTAGTAAATCACCCCTTTTGCCACCCTTTCCGTGAAGGATCGCGGACCAAAAGCTGTTATTTGCGGGGCTACTTAAATTTCGGGAAGGCTGGCAGCAGCGATGGCTTGCCCATGACGCTTCATCTTTTCATCAGGTGTGCTCAGGGAAATCTTTTTTCCTAGTTCGGGAAACTCGTCACGGAGCACTTCCTCGGCTTTTGAAATAATGAGTTCACCACCTTTTCCAGTCAGGACGCGTCCCAACAAAAGCATGTGCTTGATATCGTAAAATCTCGCGAATTGAGGTATTGCGTAGCCAAGATAAGTCCCGATGGTTCTGTAAATTGCAGCTGCTTTATCGTCGCCAGCCTCCATCGCTTCTTGAACGAGGACCAATTTTTCGGGCTTTCCAAGAGTTGGATCGATTTTAAGTCCGGATGGTTCAATGAGTCTGGAAACGGCTTGCTGGCTGAAATAATTAACGGCGCAGCCGATATCGCCGGACCATTCGTCTTGGGCGGCGTTCTCGCTAAAATCGATAGGCACGAAGGCGAGTTCGGAAATCCAGGGGGTGATTCGGGAATTGGTATCGGCATATCCGGCGGCTGCACTCGTTCCCATTGCAAGCCCAAGGACACATCCATCATTCAGCGAGATTGCGCCGGCGAGGGCCGTAACGTCACCGTCATTCACGACTCGGATTGGGACATTCCATTCTTCGGCGACTTCAAAGAAAATGTTCTCAACATGTTCACTGAAAAGCTCATCGGGTACACCTCGGAAGAGTGAAGCAGCGCGAACCTTGCTATCGACATAGACTCCGGCAGCTGATCCGCCAATAGCATCGACTTTTGGAAGATGCGCAGCAGCAAGCCGGATACTATCGATAATTCCCTCTCGATGGTATGCGGGGTCACTTTCAAAGTAAGGATCCCAGGTGACCTCTTCAGAAAAGACGACTTCGCCATCGATAACCGCCGCACATTTGCGATCGGATCCACCGAGATCGAAGCCAATCCGATTTCCTTTCAGTCCGATTTGGCTCTCAGACTTCTCAGTGACCCGTGGGATGGGGAATGTTTCGGTTGATTCCGATGAAAAAGTCAAAGTGTCGCCAAAAAAACGATTTGAGTAATCAACGTCGAAGTCACGCTTGCCCCCTTTACAATACTGATCCGAGAGAGCTTGAGCTAGGGAAGGGGCGTCTTCGAGAACGATCTGTGTCCCGCCGCAGCTCCAGAGGAGGAATTTTACAACACGTTCAATGAGTCGGAAGTTGAGGGTGGCGAATTCCTCGTCCGTCAAGATGCGCTCGGTGTGGATCGTCCCCGTTCCGTCAGGGCGTAGTATCGCAACCTTGATTTCGCGACTATTCTCGTCGGAACATTTGGCTCTAAATGCCTGGTTCCAAAGGGAAGCCGGCATAAATCCAGGATCAAGTTCAGGACTATGTTTTAGGGCGGGAACCGTAAGATTAAACATTGGAATTAAGATATGGCGGTTGGATGACGAACAATTTTTGAGGGCTTTACCAAAGTTATCAATAAGGATTTTGGGGAATTTGTTGTTTTTGGGTCGGATTCAGCGAAAACGACTCATCGCACACTTGGGTGCGAGAGATTGGTTTGAAGGAGCGTAGAAACTAGAATGAGGATCTTCCTTATTCTGACCTTTATTTTACCAACCTTGATCGCTGAGGAACTCCGATTGGTCGCCTACAATATCCATCATGGCAAAGGAATGGATGGAAAGTTGGACTTGGAGCGAATTGCAAAGGTAATTGCAGCGGAGAAGCCGGATCTCGTTGCGCTTCAGGAAGTCGATAAGGGATGTAAGCGTAGTGGCGGAGTCGATCAAGCCGCAGAGTTGGCCAAAATACTTAAAATGGAGCAACGGTTTGGTAAATTTATGGATTACCAAGGTGGGGAATATGGCATGGCAGTACTTTCGAGACTGCCCATTGCGGAGACGATTATTCACAAGCTACCCAAAGGTGCTGAGCCGCGGATTGCCCTCGAGGTCGTGGTGAAGTCACCGAAGTGGCCTGGGAAATTTTCCTTTATAAGTATTCACAATGATTGGATTAAAGAACCCCTTCGTGTGAAGCAAATTAAGGTTCTACAGGCAGGCCTTAAGAATTGTAAGCATCCGGTGATTCTTGCCGGAGATTTTAATGCCGAACCCAAAAGCGATTCACTCATGGCGCTAGAAGAAAATGGATGGAAGATGCTCCGTGAAGGTCGTAAGAACACTTGGTCAGCTTCGAAACCGAAAGTTGAGATTGATTTCTTTTTTGCCAAAGGTCTCCCGGTTTCTCAATTTCAGGACACCGTGATCGCGGAGAAGGTCGCTTCGGATCACCGTCCAATCGCGGTCGTGATTACCGCAAATGCGGAGAGAAATGCTAAGCCAGAATCGGCCTTACCACTTGACCATGGACATCAGTAAGTCGGTAGTGACGCCCTTGGAATTTATAGGTGAGAGCGGTGTGATCGATGCCTAGGAGATGCAGGATCGTAGCTTGTAGGTCATGGACATGAACCGCATTCTCATCGTATTTGTGTTTGTCCGGCGAGATGGGTGTTCCTGATTTATCGACAATGTTGTAGCCGTAATCGTCGGTTTTACCAAAGGAGATCCCGGGCTTGATGCCGCCGCCGGCCATCCACAGGGAGAAGCAGCGCGGGTGGTGGTCACGACCAAATCCGCTTGTGCTGAGCTTCCCCTGAGAGTAGTTAGTTCTCCCGAATTCTCCGCCCCAAACAACGAGGGTGTCATCGAGCATCCCGCGTTGTTTGAGATCCTTAATGAGAGCGGCCGAAGCTTGATCTGTTTCCTTGCACTGACGACTGATCCCGCCTTTCAGCCCGCCATGTTGATCCCAGCCTTGATGATAGAGTTGGATGAATTTAACCCCGCGCTCGGCGAGCCGTCGGGCCATGAGACAATTCGCGGCAAATGAACCGGGGTTCTTAGCTTCCTTCCCGTAAAGGTCGTAAATTGACTCGGGTTCCTTCTTAAGATCTGCGACCTCGGGAACACTCGATTGCATGTTGAAGGCCATCTCATATTGCTTGATGCGATCTTGGATTGCTCCGTCAGGTGAGAGCCCATGTTGGTGCGAGTGAAGTTCGGCAAGCCGATCAAGGAGCATCCGGCGAGATTTCTCCGAGATTCCATCCGGGTTGGTTAAATAGAGAACGGGATCCTTGCCAGACCGAAAGCGGACGCCTTGATATTCCGATGGCAAAAAACCGGAACCCCAGAGTCGGGACAAGAGAGGTTGGCCGCCCTTGTTCTTAGTCACGAGAACGACAAAAGATGGAAGATTGTTGTTGGAAGTGCCGAGCCCATATTGAAGCCAGGCCCCCATCGAGGGGCGTCCGGCAAGTTGCGATCCAGTTTGTAGATAGGTGACGCCGGGTCCGTGATTGATGGCCTCGGTGTAGATGTTTTTCACGATGCAAAGATCGTCGGCAATCTTGGCGGTGTGCGGAAGGATTTCGGAGAACCATTGCCCTGACTGGCCGTGACGTGCAAATTTGAAAGGCGATCCCGCGAGGGGGATTGAGGACTGGTTTCCCGACATGGTCGAGAGGCGCTGTCCGCCACGGACGTCATCTGGAAGTTGCTCACCGTGTTTTTTGTTGAGGAGAGGTTTTGGGTCGTAAAGATCCAATTGTGATGGTCCGCCGGACTGGAAAAGAAAGATGACTCGTTTGGCTTTTGTCGGAAGCTTCGGCGAGGCAAGAGAGGGATTTTCGGCTTGCAAAAGATCGGCCAAAGCAAGAGAGCCGAATCCAAGGGCTGAGCTCCGGAGGACCTCACGTCGGTTGAGAAGAGGGGCGTTAATCATATCAGCTATTGCTTTGTGTTCACCTCGTAAAGATTGAGGATCGCTTGTGCCACTGTGGTGAGTGCGGCGAGTTCGGGAGTTGGGGATTTGGTCTTGGTGTGGCCTTGCGTAAGGAAGCTCTTGGCTTCTTCGGGATGGGCTTTGAAGTGCAAAAGTTGTTCTTCAAAAATCGCCGAGAGAATTTTGATCTCTTTTTCGTCCGGATGCCTTGAGGCGAGGCGAAGATACATTTCCTGGATTGCTACTTTTACTTCAGCCGGGTGCTTTTGCAGGGTTTTTTCGGCGAGATGGCGAGAGGTTTCCACAAATTGAATTCCGTTTAGAAGGACAAGTGCTTGAAGTGGGGTTGAAGTCGTTTCGCGCTTCGCAGAGCAGACATCGCGCTTCACAGCATCGAATGCCATCATGGCAGGTGAGGGGCCGGTGCGTTTCCAGTAAGTGTAAAGTGACCGGCGATAAAGCCCTTCACCCATAGTTGGTTTGGAAGGCTTGAAGGATTCGGCAAGATCATAGGGGTGAACCGAGGGTCCTCCGACTTTGGGAACGAGTAGTCCGGAGGCCGTAAGAGCTTGATCACGAATTTGTTCGGCAGGAAGCCGGTGGCGAGGGCCGCGAGCTAAAAGGCGATTTGCAGGATCTTTTTCCAACTCTAGTGAGTTGGCGAATGAGTCTTGTTGGTAAACCCGAGACATCGCGATGTCCTTCATGAGCCGTTTCGTGTCCCATCCTGAAGCGACAAAGCGCGCGGAGAGTTCGTCTAGGAGTTCACGGTGCTCGGGCCGTTCTCCTTGCATTCCGAAGTCTTCGGAGGTGCCAACGAGTCCGCGTCCGAAGAGGGATTGCCAGAAGCGATTTACGATGACTCGCGAGGTGAGCGGATGTTCGGGATGGGTGAGCCACTTTGCAAGCGAGAGTCGATTGGTGGGCTTCATGCCAAAGCTTGGGAGGAACTCGGGGAAGGCGGCTTCGACTTCTTTACCGCGGTTCTCGTAAGATCCTCGATTAAGAATGTATGCTTGTTTGGGCTTTCGAGATTCCTCCATGACCATGATTTCGGGAATCGATTCCTCGAGGCGATTATAAGCGGAGCGAGCGGTTTGCAGTTCCTTAAGTGCAGTTTTGTAGGAAGGGTTACTTTTCAAGTTTGATTTCAAAGGTCTTGGATCAACCGGGAAAAGAAGGTCGCTGATTTCTTGGTCCGAAAGTTTGCTCCCGAAGACTCGAAATTCGTCGATCAATCCTTCCTTGAAACCGCGATCGCGCATGCGCTCGCCGAGGCGGATATGCGGATTCCCACCGCCCTTAATCGCTCGGGTTAGATGATCATATTTAATTTCGGTATTTGCTGGTTTCCCATTGATATAGATTTGTAGCCCTCGCGCCGATGAGGATCCATCGTTGGTCACCGTGACGTGAACCCATTCGCCAGGTTTGACTGGATCTCTGGTTTTGACTGAAATGGCGTTGCCGGGCCAAAAGTGAATGAGCGACCATTGTAAGTGATTGTCGACCAGTAGGAGTTCATAGCCCCGTGAGGCGGCATCATGCCAAGCTTTTGAGCGTGAAAAAATGACTGCGCGATCTTTAAGATCGGGCGTTTGAAGCCAGAGTGAGACTGTGAAAGGTTGCTCGCGGTGGAAATCGCCAACTTTCGTTCCTATAGCGTCATCTCCGGTCATTTTGATGGCTTGTCCAAGTTTGCCGGGAACCGCTTTGTTGGCACCCTTGTCTTTGCCATCGTCAAAGGAAAGATGGAGAAGTTGGGCGGGCTTGAGGCTTGGTTGATCTTTCGAGTCGATCTGAGTTGGCGTGAACTCCTTTATTATTTTTTCAAGCTTGGCACTGGCGCTTGCGATGTCTGTTTTTCGTTCGGCCAGCTGTTGCTCTTGGGCTTCATTCGGAAGGGGCATTGCAGGGGTTGGTGTTGCTTCAGAATTGAAGTATGAGTAAAGCCCAGATTCATCGATATCGTCGAAGAAGGCAAACAGGGAATAGTAGTCCTTCGCAGTGGTGGGATCATATTTATGATCATGGCATCGGGAGCATTCCATGGTCAGTCCCAAGAAGGTTGTTCCAAAAGTGTGGACGCGATCGGCAACGTATTCGACACGAAATTCTTCGGGAACCGAGCCGCCTTCGACCTTTTGTTGGTGCAGGCGCGAGAAGGTGGTGGCGATGCGGGACTCTCGGGAGGCTTCTGGAAGGAGATCGCCCGCAATTTGCTCAAGGATGAATTGGTCGAAGGGTTTATTGGCGGTAAAGGCGTCAATGACGTAGTCGCGATAGGGCCAGACACGACGGTTTAGATCCTGCTGGAATCCGTAACTGTCGGCGTAACGGGCTACGTCAAGCCACGGAGTCGCCATTTGCTCGCCATAAGCAGGTGAAGCGAGGAGTTCGTCGATAAAGGATTCGGTTTTTTTTGGATCAAATTTCTCGATCTGTTTTGGTGTTGGTGGGAGTCCGGTAAGATCGAATGTGAGGCGGCGAAGGAGCTGGTGGGGCTTTGCTCTGGCCTTAAGCTCCATCCCTTCCTTGGCAAGATGATCGGAGACGATGGTGTCGATCGATTTGCCAGTCTCTCTGGGTAGCTTTGTGAATGCCCAATGTTCGCTATATTCAGCTCCTTCCTTGATCCATCGAGCTAGCAGATCTTTTTGCTCTGCAGTGAGCTTTCGATTTGAATCCGGTGGCGGCATGAGATCGTCTGGATCCTTTGAGTGGATTCGATCAATGAGCTCTGACTTCTCAGGTTTTTCCGGAACGATTGCACCTACATCGAGGGCATCTTCGCGAAGGTCGAGGCGGAGATCTCCTTCGCGGTGTTTTGGATCAGTTCCATGGCAATAGTAGCAATTCTCAGAAAGGATAGGCTGAATATCGCGATCGAAAGAAATAGTTTTTTCGCCAAATACATTGAGGAAGAGAAGGGCGGTGAGAGTGAGAATACGCACGGATTTCGGCATGAAAATTGTCGATTTGTGTGACAGTGTGGGTATTCCCTGTTGCCACGCAATTTGTTACTAGGGATTCAGTGGCTGGTTATCAAAAAGATTGATTCTTGAGTATAGCCGGATTGGTTGGTTCTTGGTGGGGTATGGATAGATAAGAGGTGGGGGCTGATCGTTTTAATCTTGGCGCTGTGTTCGCGTTTTTAAGTTCAAAAGGCTTAGGGTAATCTTTTAGTGGGTTATTTGAATAGTAAGAATGGCAGAATTTGCGGGTTATGGCTGGTTCGTGAAAGTCCGTGCGATTGTTAAATTCTCACTTTATCCTCGAAAGTCAGGCTCGGTTTAAGGCGTAATGATCCTATGCAAACTAGGATCCCTCCTGAGATTACTAAAGGTCTCACATCTCTCCGTCGTCGGATCAGGTGGATTCAGCTCGTTCGGGGTTTGCTCAAAACTGGAAGTGTGGTCCTTATGGGTTTACTTGTTATCGTGGCCCTCGATTTCTTCCTAGCGCCCTTGCCTTCGTGGGCTCGGGGCACGCTTTTCTTTGGGTGGCTTACTGCGGCAGGGCTTGCTGCGATTCTTTTTATTGCGAAATCATTATTGACCAAGATCTCGCTTGTGAAGCTTGCGCGGTGGTTGGAGGAGCGTCATCCGGAGGTTCAAGAGAGAATTAGTACTGCCTTAGAGCTTTCTGATCATCCGGAGGGAATTTCGCCCGAGTTGCTTTTGGAGCTTTCTAATGAAGCGGCTGCTGATATCGGCACGGTTGATCCAAATAAAGAAGTTGCTGGAAGTCGTGTGCAGCGATCTATGTGGTCGGTTGCAACCTGTTTGGTGGCAATTATTGCTTTGGTGGCGATTTGGCCGCGTGAGATGAGTCGCCTTTTGACTCGTGCAGTTTCGCCATTCACGGAGTTGGGAAATGCCGGAGCCTTTCGTTTCGATATTAGTCCAGGAGACCTCGAAGTTCTGGAAGGTGATAAAGTACAGATCGATCTCACCTATACTGGTGATTTGGAGAAGCCTCTGCAGTTGGTCATTGAAAAAAATGGGAACCTCATATCCGAGACTCTTGAACCGAGCTCTTCGGATGGCAATTCCCACCGCTACTCGTATTATCTACATTCGGCGGAAGCTGGATTTAAATACTCCGCTCTTGTGGCTGGAAATGAAAGCGATCGCTTCGAGGTGAAGGTTTATCGGCTTCCGCGTCTTTTGGAGCCCACCGTGAATTTGCAGTACCCTCCTTATACCGAGTGGCCAGATCGAGAAGTTTCGTTGGGGGCTGGAATTCAGGCCCTGGCTGGAACCGAGGTAACCTTGAAAGGGCGTTTTGATACTCCGATTGATCGGGGAGAGGTTCTGTTTGATGCAGGCTCGCTGGGTGAAATAGAGCTGGAACCTACGGCGCGCGGAACGATTGTGTCTTGGAGGACGATTTTGCAACCGGGACTTGAAGGCGCTGCCTTAATGAAGGTGGAGCATCGTTTGGGCCGCGAGCTTGATGCCGCGCAGTTTCAGATCTTAGCTGAGGAAGATTCTGCTCCGGAAGTGGAGGTTTTAACTCCGATTCAAAGGGAGTTTCGGGTGAAACCGACTGAACAGGTGGTTCTGGTCTACTCTGCCGTTGAGCAGATTGGGATCGCCAATGTCGAAATCGAGCTCGAAGTGAATGGTAAGCCGGTCGAATCGCTTGCTGAGCTTCTTCCGGAACGAATCGATGGTGCGAAAGGAAAGCATTGGGAAGGGGAAGCAATGGTTCTACTGAGTAATATTGTGGCGAAGCATAAAGGCGCGGAACAAGTTAAGATGCGTCTAGCGGTTAGTGATAATCGCCCTGAATGGCTCTCAGGCCCCGGTATAGGCTACTCGGAGTGGCTTGAATTTAAGCTGGATATGAACGCCGAGTCTCTGGTTCGCCAAGAATTGCGAAATCAGGACAGTGATCTTAAGAAGGCTATTGAGGATGCGATTAAGAAGGTTCGAGAGGCTAAAAATAAGATGCAAATTGCCAAGGGGCAACTAGACAAAGAGCAAGTCAGCGAGCGTGCAGAAGAGGTTCTTGCGCAGGCTCGTGAAAAGTTGGAGGACGCGAAAGAAGATCTTACCGAGCTCAGCGAACGGATGAAACAGAGCGTGCAGGAACATCGACGTGATGACGTAGAGCAAGCGGTGGCGAAACTCGATGAGGCAAAGAGGTCAGTTGAAAATGCCCCGCTTCAAGACAATCCCGAAGCTCGGAGATCTGAGGTCGATAATGCCCTTCGCGAAAGCGAGGATGCGATTAATGATCTTCAGCAATTACGTCAGGAGATTCAAAAGGACCAGCCTAAGACCAATGATTTGGCTAAGCTTCAGGAAATGGCCCAGAAGCAGGAAGAATTGGCTCGGGAGGCTGCTGAGGAAACTCCCGATCAGGACTGGGAGAATGAGCAGCGCCAGATGCAAGAGAAGATTCGGCAGGAGGTCGCTCAATCACCTGAAGCAAAAGCTGCTGCGATGAAGGCACAGGCAGATCAAGCAATGGAACTTTCTAATGAGGCTGAAGAGTTGAAGAAGGCTCAGGAAGGGCTTTCAAAGTTGAGCGAACAAGCTGAGCCGGCTCCTCAAAAGATGAATGCCGATCAGCTAAAGAATGCGCTCATTCAGGAACAGGAAAATACTCTGACTGAAGCTCGCCAAGAACTTGTCGAGGCACGCCGGGATAACGAGGTTGAGAGAGCTGGAGATCTGAACAATGCCATCAATGAGGTTCAAGAAACTACTAATAAAGCGCGCCAGTCGAAGCTCAAGCAAGCCGCAGAATTAGCAAAAAAGGCTGCGGATAAGTTGGCAGAAAGTTCTGATCAATCACCATCTCAAGAAGCCTTGAAGGAAAAGCAGGGTAAGCTTTCGGAGGCCTTTGATTCGCTAGCTGAGGGGAATGCCGAGAAAGCCCAAGATGCTTTGGAGGAGATCCAGGAGATGGCTAACCCTCGTGAGATTGCGAAGGCTTTGGCTGAAGAACAACTAGAGGCTGCTAATGAAGCTCGACAGGAAATGTCAGAGGCTAAGCGTGATAATGAAGGTCGTGCTGAAGAGTTGGCTAATGCAGTCAAGGAAGCCACCGAAGCAGCTGAGGAAGCCCAGAAAAATAATCCTGCGCAAGCCGCGCAAGCTGCTCAAAAAGCAGCCGAGGAAATTGCCAAAAACGCTGAAGGTTCGCCCACTCAAGAGGCGTTGCAAAATAAGCAAGAAAAGGTCGCCGAAGCTCTAGAGGCTCTTTCTGATGGGGAAGCCGAGAGAGCTGAGGGGATCTTAGAAGAACTTCAGAATTTGCTCAACCCGCGTGAAATCGCCGCGGCGCTTGCGAAGGAGCAGAGTGGAGTCGTGCAAGAAGCTCGCGAAGAAATGGTTGAGGCAAATAAGGCTGGGGAAAGGCGAGCAGAGGACCTCGCAAAAGCTGCCGAAGAAGGGGGTAAGGCCGCTGATGAAGCTCAAAAAAACAATCCTGAAATGGCCGCCCAAGCAGCGATGAATGCTGCCGAAGAATTATCGAAAGCTACCGAGAAGTCAGGTTCACAGAAGTCTCTTCAAAATAAGCAGGAGAAGTTGGCGGAAGCATTCGAAGCTCTTGCGGAAGGAAAGACGGAGGAGGCTCAAGCAGCTCTAGAGGAAGTTCAGAGCATTGCTGATCCGGATAATGTTGCGAACGCTCTTGCGGAAGCTCAGAAAGATATTCTCGAGGGGGCGAAGGACGAATTGAGTGACGCCCAGAATGGTCAGGAGGCTCGTGCTGAGACTCTTCCCAAAGCAGTTGAGCAGGCTCAGGAGGCTTTTAGTGAAGCAAGGCAGGCTGATGCCAAAGCTGCCGCTGAAGCGGCTCAGAATGCTGCTGAGGAACTGGCTAAGGGTGCTGAATCGTCGCCGTCTCAACAGTCTCTTCAAAATCAGCAGGAGGCGCTCGCCGAGGCTTTTGAGGAGCTCGCGGAGGGTAATACCAACGAAGCCCTTCAGGCACTCGAGAAATTGCAGTCCGAGCGTTTGAATGGAGCCCTTGAACAAGCTTTAGCTCGAGAGCAAGAGGCAATCGTCGAAGGAACCCAGCAGGAGTTGAGTGACGCGCGTGAGATGCAGGAAGCGCGTGCCAATGATCTGCCGGAAGCATTGGCCCAAGCGGAGAGTGCGTTACAGGAGGCAATCAAAGGAGACCCACAAGCTGCTGCAGAAGCTGCTCAAACAGCAGCCTCCGAACTTTCTAAAGGTGCTGAGGTTTCCGCCTCTCAAAGTTCTCTGCAAGAGCGTCAGGAGGGGATTGCCGAAGCCTTGCAAGATCTAGCGGAAGGTCGTGCTGGGGAAGCTCTTGCTGCCCTGCAGGAAATGCAAAGCGAGCGGGCTGCTGATTTAGCTCGAGCGATTGATGATGTTGCAGCGGTCGAGGATGATCCATTAAGTCAGGCAAGCCAGATGGTAAATCAGGGGGCTCAGAATGCGAGCCAGGCTTCGCAAGCGCAGCAAGATGGGCAGGCCCAGCAAGCTTCTCAACAGCATCAAAAGGCTGCTCAAAAATTTGCGCAAGCTCAGCAGTCACTTCAAAGCGCTTCGCAACAGTTAGCTCAGAAAGCTTCTCAGGCTGCCGAGCAAGGTGAAAATCCCAACCAAGCTCCAGCGCCAGGAGATGCAATGGCTGAAGCCTTGCAGCAAAGTTCACAAGCTGCAAATTCCGCGCAATCCGGAAAACAGCAGCAGGCCGCAGCCCAAGCTCAGGCCGCAGCCGAGGCTTTGAAGCAGGCAGCGAGCGAAGCGATGTCCAATATGAAAAAAGGTGGTAAGCCGGGTGATCCAGCTCAGGCGAATCAACCTGGAGAGCCTAGTGATCAAGCGGCTCCTCCTAGTGATGAAGCGAAGGAAGGAGTTCGTCAGGCGCAGGCTAATCAAGGTGTTCCTGCCGAGCTCGCCAAGCTAGGAATCAATGCTGCGGATTGGGAAAAGATCCAAGCTACTCTCAAGACAGATGTCAGTGGATCCCGCCGCGCAGTAATACCTGAAGATTACCGGGGCCTCGTCCAAAAATACTTTGAGCAAGTCTCTAAAAAGAAATGAAAAAGCTTTTCTCACTCATCCTAGGAGCCTTCCTCGTTGTAATCACGTCAGGACAGGAAGTCGCCCCAACCGTTTTCGCCAATTGGAAGGACAGGGTCGATCCATCGGTCGATCGGGGTCTAAATTATTTGGTCCGCTCTCAGCTGAATGATGGGAGCTACCCTGGGAGTTACGGGAATTCCTGTGGAATTCCAGCCCTCGCAGGAATGGCTTTTTTATCTCGTGGACATCTGCCTACGGAGGGTCCTTATGCGGATTCGTTGAATAAGATTATCGATTTCTTGATTGGAAGACAGAATCGGGAGGGACTCTACACTGGGGGGCAATACGGTAGCGGTCCCATGTATGGGCACAATATTGCCACACTTTTTTTATCCGAGGTTTCTGGGATGGTGGATCCGGATCGCCAAAAGAAAATTAATGGAAGTCTCCCTCGCGCGTTGTCTTTAATTCTACGTGCTCAAGCGGTGCAGAAGTCATCACGTCATAAAGGTGGCTGGCGTTACCATCCCAATTCGCGGGATTCGGATACTTCCTGCAGTGGTTGGGCTCTGATGGCGCTGCGCTCGGCGAAACTCAATGGGGCTGATGTGCCAGACAAGGCTATCGCAGACGCCGTTGCTTATCTTTATGGAAATTTTTCGGAAAAGAATGGTCACTTTGGCTATTCTAGCCCCCATAATTCCAAGAATTCTCTGACCGGAATGGGGCTTCTTTGTTTGGAGCTTTGTGGAGAACACGGGAAGCCGTCGACGATTAAAGCGGCCGATTACATTCTCGAGAGTTTTCGAGCGCTGGAAGGGGCTCAGTTTGAATTCTATGGAAACTACTACAACGCTCAGGCCATGTTTCAGCTTGGGGGAAAGTATTGGGAAACTTATGCTGACTGGATGTACGAAACATATCTGAAAAAGCAAAAAGACGACGGATCATGGTATAGCCGAGAGGCGGGTCAGGTGTATGGAACTGCGATGATGACGCTTGCCTTTACTGTTCCTTATCGTCAGTTGCCGATTTACCAGCGTGACGAGACGGTGGATGAAGAGTAACTTCCTCGCATGTCCGAAATTGAGGAGCTTTACGAAGTGCTCGAAGAAGCCCGTGAGGCGGATCAGGTCGCGAGTGCCTGTGTGATCTATGAAGAGATTCTCACTCAAGAGGACGTTGAGAATGTTATGTCGACTCTCTTGTATGCAACTGATCTGATTGATTTTGGGAATTTTGCGCAAGCAGAAGCCACTTTGCTTCGCGTGACAGACTTGTGTGATGAGGCGGAGTCACAGGAATTGCTCTTTTTTAATCTCGCGACTCTTCACGAAAAAAAAGGGGAATTAAGGGACGCTGAGAAGCACTATCGCCTCGCCCACGAGCAAAATACGACACGGGGCGAATTACTCTTGATGGCAGCTAATATGGCCTTTCATCAGGGAGAACCTGCCAAGGCCGAGTATTTGGTGCGGGAGGGATTAAAATATCAGTGCGCACAAGATGAAGCTTATTCTAGCCTTGGTTTCTACCTAGCCAGTCAGCGACGGTTTCCCGAGGCGAAGACAGCATTTCAAGAAGTCTTGAAAATTGATCCGGAAAACGAATACGCTATCGAATGGATCGAAGATCTTAATCCGCTACTCCCGGATTAAATTTCAGCCTACTTCGCTCTTGGATGAGCTGAGTTATAGGCTTCGCGAAGGCGTTCCTTAGTCACGTGAGTGTAGATTTGCGTGGTCGAAAGCGAGGCGTGGCCTAAGAGTGATTGAACTGAACGGAGATCAGCACCATGGTCCAGGAGATGGGTTGCGAAAGAGTGTCTCAACTTATGAGGGGTGACGTTGAATGGAATACTCGACTGGGCTAGGTATTTTTTGAGAACCGAATTTACCGAACGAGTAGAGATACGTTTGCGAAGTTTGGAAACGAATAGAGGGCCTTCGTGAATCCCAGCAACACTTCGGTATTTCTGCATCGCTTTCATGGCATGTGAACCAATGGGGACTAAGCGTTCTTTGGATCCTTTTCCGATGACTCGAACTGATTCGTTGATGGAATCGATGTTAATTACATCGAGCGAGGCGAGCTCGGCGAGACGAAGGCCAGTGGAATAAAAGAGCTCTAGGATGGCTGCGTCACGCTCACGCATCCAAGCTGGCGCCTGACCTTGAAGTTCCGATTTCATCGGAAGTTCAAGAAGTTCTTCGATTTGGGTTAAGGTCAGAACGACAGGTAGAGCTTTGTCAGCTTTCGGAAGTTCAACCTCGGCGACGGGGCTATTTGGATAGCCGCGACGATGGACGAGGAACTTATAAAAGGAGCGGTAGGCTGCGAAGCGAAGGCGCACTGTGCTTCGAGCAAGGCCGTCTTTTTGGAGTTGAAAGAGATAGGCGCGAAAGTGGTCAGAGGTAAGATCTCGCCATTTTGAAAAGCGATCGCCCAGCCATGTTTGGAAAAGTCGGATCGCAAGTGTGTAGTTCTCTAGCGTCCTAGGAGAAGAGTTTTTCTCGGTGGTCATGAATTCGATGAAGGCATCGACTTCGCTGTCAGTATGAGGGCTCACCGCAGGAGAATATACAGGATTCTAAATATTCGGGAAACCTAAATTCTAGGCCGATAGGGGGAGGAGCGATCAAGCTAGGAAGAATTTTCTCTAAGAATGCTGTTTTGAAGGTGTTCAGAAAACTGAATCAGCGCTTTTTCTAATGTAATAACCATCACTTCATCAGTTGGCCGATTTTAAATTTAGAAGATTATTGAAAATCGATAGATCGGGTTCGAAACCTCATCTGCTGAATTGGGGATTGGCAAACTCGAAAATGGCGGCTAAGCGATGTGCTCGATGCCAAAGGTCTTTATTAAAACCTACGGGTGACAGATGAACGAGCGGGATTCCGAGCAGGTTGCTCAGACGTTTGCCGAGCGTGGTTACACTCTCACCCCCAAAGAACAGGATGCTGATGCGATCCTGATCAATACCTGTAGTGTCCGCGATCAAGCGGAGCAAAAAGCTTTGGGGAAAATGGGGATGATGGGGAAATACCGCGAAAGCCGTGATCATGTGGTCTATGGCTTCATGGGGTGCATGGCACAAAGTCGAGGATCAGAGCTTTTTGAACGGGTGCCTCACCTTGATTTAGTTGTAGGAACGCAAAAGTATCACCGCGTTTTTGACTATGTGGATAGCATTTTAAATCGTCGCCTCCAGACGCGTATGGACGAGGTTGGGGTGGAAATGGTCACGGGGCGAGTCGAGGATGAAATCATCAAGATTAATCAGGATCGGATTATTTCGGCGAGAATGGTTGATACTGAAGAAGAAGAGGGCAGCCAAAATACAATCAGGGACCATATCCCTCGAGAGGGCCAGCAAGCAACTTCCTTCGTCAGTATTATGCAGGGGTGTAATATGCGGTGTTCGTTTTGTATTGTGCCGGATACGCGGGGCAAGGAAAGAGGAAGACCAATTCCCGATATCGTTAGTGAGGTGAGAGATCTTGTAGGCAAGGGGGTGAAAGAGGTCACTCTGCTCGGGCAAATTGTAAATCTTTATGGTCGGACCGAGTTCCCCATAGTGGATGGGAAATCTCCATTTGTGCAACTTCTGGAAGCAGTACACGAAATCGAGGGTCTCGAAAGGATCCGCTTTACCAGTCCACATCCTATTGGTTACCGCGATGATTTGGTAGAGGCTTTTACTTATCTGCCGAAGCTCTGTTCACATATTCACTTTCCAATGCAGAGCGGGAGCGATCGGATTCTCAAAAAGATGCGGCGACCTTACAAAAACGAGAAGTTTCTTACGATCTGTGAAAAGATGCAGGCTGCACGACCGGATCTCGCAATCACTACGGACGTTATTGTGGGGTTTCCTGGCGAGACCGAGGAAGATTTTGAGGAGACGGTAGCGTGCATGAAACGAATTGGGTTTGATAACAGCTTCATTTTTCGATACTCGAAGCGTAAGGATACTCCGGCCGCCGAGATGGACGAGCAATTGAGCGATAAGGTGAAGGAGGCGCGCAATCAAATCCTCCTTCGAATTCAGGAGCAATTGACGACCACGAAAAACGCAAAATTAATTGGGACTGTTCAACAAGTGCTCTGCGAAGGTCCGAGTAAAACGAATAAAAAACGCCTTAGCGGCCGAACAAGCCAGAACAAGATTGTCATCTTTGATGGTAACGCTGAAAGAATGGCCGGACAGTTGCTTGATGTGAGGATTGAAGACTCAACTGGCTACACTCTTTATGGGACGCCCGAGATTCATTAGGAAGTGCTGATTTAAGCCTTTACCGCTGGGTAGGGGAACCTAGTTTTGCGGCTCATGAAAGAAGGCCCCCATCCTTACCAAGAAATCTCGCTCGGAACAGCCGGCTTGATTCTCGGGATTATTTTGGTCGCAGTTTACGGGTTCATGTTTTTGAAAGCGGATGCCTCGAAAAAAATCGCCCAAAAGTTGCCACGTAACGCTGATCTTGGAACCTACTTTATGGGTTTTGGAATGGTGTGGTTTTGGCTGCTAGTTGCGCCGCCTGATAAAGGGATTTTTTCAGCGTTGAGCATGGACCTGGGTGAGTTTAACAAAGTGAAGACATATCTGATGATTGGAGTTCCTTTGTTCTGTGTTGGGATGATTTTCTATGTGCGCGAGTTCCTCTTTGTGCGTGGCCTAGGCCTTTGCCTTCTGATGGCTTCTGCTCCACTTCTGTATGCTTCAGATTTTGAGGACGCTCCGCTACAGTTCTTAATGCCCGCAGTCTGCTATCTCATGATTATCAAGGGCTTGTATTTTGTGGGGATGCCTTACCTCTTTCGGGATTGGGTGAATTGGGTTACGGCTTCAGATACCCGTTGGCGGGGACTTGCACTCGGAGGGTTAGCTCTTGGCCTTGTATTTATGACCCTTGGACTGACCGCTTGGCGTGGCTATTGAACGAATTATGAAGCAGTCCTGGTTTGTGCTGGGACATCGAAATCCCGATGCAGATGCTATTTGCGCTGCGATCGGCCATGCATCTTATTTACGTGCGACAGGCGATTTAGAGGCGACAGCAGCTCGCTGTGGTGAAGTTCCCCCTCGCGTCAAAATCGTTCTCGAACAGGCTGGGCTTGAGCCTCCAGTGTTGGTTGATGATGTTCGTCCGACAGCTGGATCGATTTGCCGTAAAACGGTGGTCGCGGTAAGGCAGGACGATACCTTTCTCATGGCTTACCGTCTAATGGTAGATCATGGGGTTCGAGCTGTGCCGGTCTTGAATAATGGTGGGGAAGTGAGGGGGCTTTTGCACTTTCTTGACCTATTGCAGCTTCTCCTACCTCCGGCAACCGATGGCCGGAATGTAAAACTCCTTCATGCGAGTCTTGAAAATATTGGAGCGACTTTGGGGGCTTCCGATGATTGTGGGGCCACACCACCTTCTGACGAGGAGGGCTTGATCATGATGGTGGGGGCTTCCAGCCAGGATACGGTTGGTCGTCGGCTTGAGGCTGCCAGGGAAGAGGGGGTGGTCAGTAAGTATCTTGTGATCTGTGGTGATCGTCCCTTTGTACATAAGCAAGCCCTTGATTATGGCACGCGGGCTTTGATTGTAACTGGTGGCTATAAGCCGGATGAGAAGATTGCATTCCAAGCCAAAGAAAAGGGGATGATCATTCTGTGTAGCCCCCACGATACAGCAACGACAGTTAAGCTTGCTCTCTGTGCTAGGAAGGTGAGAAATATTATTAGCGACGATTTCATGTCGCTGGCATCCAATGAAGTTGTGAGCCGGTTCAGTGGAAAGGTCGCCGCATCTTCACAGGATCTTTTTCCGGTTGTCGAAGTTGGAACCCGCAGGTTGATGGGTGTTTTTTCAAAATCGGATCTGGTTGATCCTCCAAGAACCTTGCTTTCGTTGGTTGACCACAATGAGTTCTCGCAGGCTGTTAATGGGGTCGAAGAAGCAAAGGTTGTAGAAATTCTTGATCATCACCGACTCTCAGGTGATCTCGTTACTCGAGACCCTGTTCGCTTCATCAATGAGCCGGTTGGCAGTTCTTCTACGATTGTGGCAAGAAGGTTTCGTGAAAGAGATCTGCAGCCCGAAGCTCCTGTTGCTCTCTGTCTTTGCGCAGGTCTAGTTTCCGATACTCTCAATCTAACCTCGCCTACAACGACGGATGTTGACCGTGATATGCTTGTTTGGCTTTCCGAGCTAGCTGGAGTCGACGCGGACGAATTTGCGGAAGCTTTTTTTGCTTCTGGTTCTTTGCTTCTGCATGCAGATGCGCAGGCGATCGTGGGGACTGATCGTAAGGAATTTAACGAAGATGGAGTGTTCCTCAGTCTGTCGCAGGTAGAGGAAACAAGCTTCAAAGGGCTTTCCAAACGTCAGGAAGAACTTGTCGAAGAGCTTGAGAGGTTACGACACGAATACCGCTATGAACTTTGTGCGATCTTGGTAACTGATATTCGTCGACACGACAGTGTTCTGCTTGCGGTGGGGCTAGAAGAGTTGCTCTGTAAGCTCCCCTTCACACGCAGCGGAGTGAATGAATTTTCTGCTCCGGGTGTTGTCTCCCGTAAAAAACAACTGTTTCCGGCCGTGTGCGAAGCGATCAGGCTTCGTTCTGATTAGTTTGCCGAGGCGCCTTGATGACACCAATCATCTAAAGGGTTCAGCCTTCTTGTTTGCCTCGCCGTCCTTCTTGTCTTTACCTTTTGCTGCAGATTTGGATTTTTCTTTCTCGGCCTTTTTAGCAGCCTCATTTTTCTTTTTCTCCGCTACCTTTTTTTTCTCTTCCGCTGCCTTTTTTTCCCGGGCGCGCTTCATGTCGTTGTTAAAGTCCTTGTTTTTCCGTTCGAGCGTAAAGAATTCCTCTTTGATCTGGGGCGGCCAAACATTGTTTTCTTGATTAGCGTCAGCAGTTTGCTCGGTTGGGTCGATTAGGACTCTCTCCACGGGGTAGCGAGTCACGAATAGCTTGCTGACAGCCTCGTGATTTTTCTTCCAGATTTCTGCTGGGATTTTGTGAGACTCCTTCTTTCCGTTTCTGAAGTGGAGCTGAACTAGGATTGGCATAATCGCTCCGCCCTTATTCTCAAAATTTACTACCGTAAGATGCTTGTTTGTTTTCAAAAGCTTCTTCTCTTGCGGCTTCAAATCTGCCAGCATTTTTTTGTATTTTTCACGATCGCCTTCTGAAACTTTTGGCTCCTTCTTTTTGTCATAAAAATCTTTTAGTCCTTTGTTTTCGTTTACGTATTTCGGAATGTCACGATTGCGTTCGGCGACAATATTTTTCTTATCACTTTCCCCTTTTTCTTTTTCTTTAGCTTCCATCTTTTTGTCTGGATCTTGGAGGTCAAGTGTGTGGCGGGTGAATCCGGTAACACTTATGTCCACATGCTCAGTGGTATAAAACCAAGACCGCCAAAACCAATCGAGGTCGACTCCAGCGGCGTCTTCCATCGTCCGGAAAAAGTCGGCTGGCTCAGGGCTTTTGAACATCCAGCGTGTGCTAAATTCCATGAAGGCATCATCAAAGATCTCGCGGCCGAGGATCGTTTCACGGAGAATGGAAAGACCGGTGGCTGGTTTGCTGTATGCGTTCGGTCCAAACTGGAGGATGGATTCAGAATTGGTCATAATGGGCCGCTGGTTGTCACTGGTCATATAGCGGATAATTTTCCGGGGGGTAGGGCTTGAGGGGTAATTGTGCCTCCATTCCTGCTCCGCGAGCATTTGGATAAAGGAATTAAGACCTTCATCCATCCAGCTCCACTGGCGCTCATCCGAATTTACGATCATGGGGAACCAGTTGTGCCCTACTTCGTGAATTACCACTGAAATAAGTCCGTTTTTGGTGCCTTCTGAATAAGTGCCATCTTTTTCGGGCCGAGGACCATTGAAGCAGATCATGGGATACTCCATTCCATAAACTGGGCCATTCACGGAAATCGCAACGGGATAGGGGTAGTCGAAGGTGTATTTTGAATAAAAATTCAGAGTATGAATAATTGAGTGGGTCGAATAGGTGCTCCAAAGCGGCTCGGCCTCGTTGGGGTAGTAGGACATTGCCCAAACGGGCTTCTGGCTGGTGGTTAGCTTGTGTTGGACGGCATCCCAGATAAATTTTTTGGAGGAGGCCCATGCGAAATCTCGAACGTTCTTAGCTTCGAAAACCCACGTTTTAGTTCCCCTGGATTTGGATTGCTCGTTTTTAGCGGCTTCCTCGGGGGTGACGATGAACATCGGGGCTTTGACGGATTCGGCTTTTTTGAGGCGTTTCTGCCAAACTGCTTTTAAAACTTTGTCTCCATTTTTGAGTTCGCCCGTTGAGGCGACAACATGGTTGTCTGGAGCGGTGATCTGGACCCGGTAGTCTCCAAACTCGAGCGCGAATTCACCGCGCCCAAGAAAAGCTTTGTTTTGCCATCCTCGAACATCGGTATAGGCGCAAACACGTGGATACCATTGAGCAATTTCGAAAATTTTCCCACCCTTCTCGAATTTTTCCATATTGCTGCGTCCCCAACTCGTACGGGAGTCGGTGATGGTGTAGTGCCAATCGATACGATAGGTGAACTTCTCGCCGGGCTTAAGCGGCTCGGGCAGGTCAACCCTCATCATGGTGTCGACAACCCGGTGCGCTAGCTGGGTCCCACGATCGTCCGTTAACTTGGTAATCTTAAATCCCCCATCGAAGGTCTCCCTGAGGAGTAGTGCTTCAAATGAATCATATTTCATCTTGCCTAGGCGCGGGGCTTCGCTGCTTTGGTGGCCCATGGATCCTGGAGTGAATTTGTTCCGATCAAGCTGCATCCAGATATACTTCAGGGTGTGGGGTGATTGGTTGTGATAGACAATCCGTCCATTACCGGTGAGGAGATTCTTTTTTTCAGTAAGCGTGACCTTGAGGTCGTAATCGGCTCGTTGTTGCCAGTATTTGGGGCCGGGAGCTCCAGAGGCTATTCTCGAATCGGTAGGGGTTGGCCATACTTCCTCCAATTGGCGGAATGGATCCTTATGGAATTCAACAGGGTGGCAGAAGCATGCGGTTACAAGTCCAATAAAGATTACGACAAATTTCATGTGTAGAGGGAAGCTAATGAGACGGTATGACGGATGGCCTCGATTGCCAGTCTCAATCCTGATTCTCGAACTGATATGTTTTAGCTTTGACTGTAACGTTGGGTGGCGATTTTGTGTTCTCAAAAATCTGGTATCCGATTTTGAGTTCCCGCCAAAAAGAGTTCCAGCTATTACCTGAGTTTAGTTGCATCGCTGTATGGGTCATTTTGAAGGGGAAAATGTGGACCCTGAAGAATTTTTGCCCGCCTTCAAAAGCCGCATCAGCAAGGGTGTAGATTTCCTCAATTTTGCGGTTGGTCATTGCCATGCAGCCGACCGAGACGTTTGATCCGTGAACCATGATGAAATTACCGGTCCGATTGTAAGCCCGATCATATTGATTTGGGTAGCCTATGTTGAAAGACAAATGGAACTTGCTTTGTGGATTCATCTGCTGCGGAGTGACAAAGTAGAAACCTTCTGGGATTTGTCCGTCTCCTTGTCGAAGCTTCGGGCCGAGTTCGCCAGAGGTTGCGGCGATAAAATAGCTGTTTAAAAGAACAAATGAGTCCCCCTTTTTTACCCACAGCTCAAGTTGCCGTTCCTTTTTAAAAGCGCGAATAAAGATGGGGGATCCCCATTTAAGCTCTCTTTCCTTGAAAAGTTCTTTGAGATGCGGGGTAACCCTTTTTTTTACCGCCACAAAACGTTTTGCGCTGTCTTTTTCCGAATTATCCACATTTTGTGCGTTCGTGCTATCGATGCTGAAGGCCAAAAGTGCCGTGACAAAAGCGCTTAAGCCAAGAAACAAAAGAGTTTTCATACCCATTTCCTGACGAGTGTGGGCAGGTGAGATGGCTTTTGCTAACCGAAAATTGAATCTTTAAAATTTGGTAAATGGTCTTGGCCCCGAAAATTTACTATGATTTGGTCGCGCTCCTGATTTGACGGCAGGGTGTGTCGCCGCTTGACTGCAGCGTGCCTGAAACGGAAAAGAAATCTCGCCGCATTGATTGGAAGAAGACTTTTGGTCTCTATAGCTATTTAGGGAAGTATCGTAAGATCTTTATTCCTTCGGTGGTCGCGCTATTTGTGACTGGTGGACTTTCGCTGGCTTTCCCATATTTTTTGGGAAGTTTGATTGGATCTCCGCAGGAGGCGATGCAAGAGGGGGCTGATCCTTCTGAAGTGGGCGAAAAGATCAACAAGGTAGTATCGACGCTCCTCGTTATCTTATGTGTTCAAGCGTTTGTTGCTTACTGGCGGGTTCGTGGGTTCATTAAAGCTGGCGAAAGTGCGCTCTGCGATTTGCGTCAGGATGTGTTTGCTAGGTTGGTGCGACTGCCGATGCCTTGGTTCATGGAGCGGCGTACTGGGGAAGTGGGATCACGGTTCTCAGCTGACCTTGCCATTCTTCAGGAGACCCTGATAACGACAATCCCACAGATGGTTCGGCAGTCAGTTACTTTTTTTGGAGGTTTGATTTTCATCTTCATCGCCTCGGTGAAGCTGTCACTTTTTATGTTAGCAATGATTCCAATAGTCGTAATCGTCGTTGCAATTGTGGGTAGGAAAATTCGCCGGTGGTCCAAGGATGCCCAGGATCAATTGGCGCAGAGTAATATTGTTGCGGAAGAAGCTGTGCAAGGGATTGCCGACGTCAAAGCGTATTCAAATGAGGAGTTTGAAGAGGATCGGTATCGACGTGCTTTAGACCTTTTCCTTGGAACCGTGATCAGGGGGTCGAAAGCTAGGGCGATGTTTGTAAGTTTTATCATCTTCATTCTCTTTGGCACTATTTCGGTCGTTGTTTGGTTTGGAGCGGGCATGATGTCAGAGGGGCAGATCACGAGTGAAGAATTCACACACTTCATCTTATTTAGCATATTTGTGGGTGCTTCTTTGGGATCCCTTCCCGACATCATGAGTCAGCTTCAGAAAACTCAGGGGGCGACCGAACGAATTCGAGAAATCCTCAATCATGAGATCGAAGATCATCGCGGGGAAAGTGGAGAAACTTTGACGGGCGCGATTTCAGCTAAAGACCTTGTGTTTGCCTACCCTTCTCGGAAGAAAACTCCGGTTTTGAATGGTGTGAATTTCGAGGTGAATGCGGGTGAGCGGATTGCGATTGTTGGTCCAAGCGGCGCAGGAAAGTCGACCGTTTTCTCGCTCTTACTTGGGTTTTATGAAGGGGACGAGGGTAGTCTTTCGTTTGATGGGAAAGATTCCGTGGACATTCCAGTTTCGACGCGTCGTGCGGCCATGGCGGTGGTACCCCAAGAGGTCCTCTTGTTTGGTGGGACAATTCGTGAAAATATTGAGTATGGACGTCCCGGAGCAAGCGAGGAAGAAATCATGGAGGCGGCTCAGAAGGCTAATGCCCACAACTTTATCGATGAATTCCCCGAGGGTTACGATGCCATCGTGGGCCCCCGAGGTGTGAAATTGAGCGGGGGCCAGCGTCAACGTATCGCGATTGCCCGTGCCGTCTTGGCTGATCCTAAAATCCTCTTGCTTGACGAAGCCACGAGTGCCTTGGATTCCGAGAGCGAGCGCCTTGTCCAGGAAGCTCTAAATGAGTTAATGAGGGGGCGAACTAGCCTCATTATAGCCCATCGCCTTGGCACCGTGAAGAGTGCAGACAAGATTTTGGTCTTAAAGGACGGAAAATTCGTCGAAGATGGAAGTCATTCCGAGCTCATGGCACAGGATGGGACTTACCGTCTTTTGGCTGAAACCCAGCTGCTAAACTGATCTTCTCAATTCGGTCGATTAATTTGTTAATCGGAAAAATTTATGGATGGATTTTTAAATCGATGAATGTGAATCTGTTAGCACGATGATTGATATGTTGGTGCGGCTTTATGATTTGCCGGAAAGTCAGGGCCTTTATACAAAACTCATGGAAAAGGGGGTGGTGTTGCGTCGGCCAGGTGCTTACGAACTTCACCTTGTTCAGGAATTTGTGCAGGCTCACTTCTCCTCGAAGTGGGTGAGTGAGGTAAAGGTCGCTTTTTCGCGACAGCCAGTGGCTTGTTTTATAGCGACTCAGGGTAAAGAGATCCTTGGTTTTTCCTGTTATGAAACAACGGCGAAGGGATATTTTGGACCAACTGGAGTGGCTGAGTCAGCGCGAGGACTTGGGTTAGGGAAGGCCTTGTTGTTTAAAGCTCTCGAAGCCCAACGAGAAGCGGGCTACGCTTATGCCTTTATTGGCGGCGTGGGTCCTAAAGAATTTTATGCTAAAACAGTAGGGGCGATTGAGATTCCGGGTAGCGATCCTGGGATTTACGTCGATGTTCTTCCCGAGCCACCGGCTTAAGATTATTCATGAGCGGACAAGACCCTAAATTCGTCAAAGGAGCGTTTGCTAAGATTGCAGACCGCTATGTCCTTACTAACCATGTTCTTAGTATGGGCACGGATATCCTTTGGCGGAGGAAAGTGGGTCGGATCGTGAGTCGCTGGAACCCAGAGCACGTGCTTGATGTCGCGACAGGAACTGGAGATCTTGCCCTTGAAATTCAGAAAAGGTGTCCCGGGGCCAAAGTTTTGGGGACGGACTTTTGTCCTGAAATGTTGGCTCATGCGACGCAAGGAGGTGTGCAAGAGACCCAAGTTGAGGATGCTATGAATCTTTCCTTCAAGGATGGCACTTTCGATGTCGTAACGGCAGCTTTCGGTCTTCGTAATATGGAGAATTGGCAGAAGGCTCTTCGGGAAATGGGGCGAGTGATTAAGCCGGGTGGGCACCTACTAGTTCTCGATTTCTCACAACCGAGGGGAATTCTTAAGAAACCCTACGGGCTTTATTTAAACAAAATTCTTCCGAAGGTGGCTGGGTTGCTGACTGGTCAAGGAGGGGCGTACCAATATCTTGCAGGTTCGATTGGAGAATTTCCCTATGGTGATAAAATGATTGAGCTCTTTAAAGATGCTAATTTTCAGGATTGCGAGTGTCAGCCACTGAGTGGTGGGATTGCTTCAATTTACACGGGGTTGAAGACTTAACTCGGCTTGTTTTCAATCGGGCTTGCGGTGAAGAGGAAGTCCGCTAGCTTCGCGCCATGAGCATTACGGGTTATGGGAATCAGTGGGTATGCGATTTGGTCCCTTACGAGCCGGGGAAGCCGATCGAGGAGACGGCGCGTGAGTTGGGCTTGGAACCTGATGAGATTGTAAAGCTTGCCAGTAACGAGAATCCCTTGGGGCCTTCTCCTAAGGCGAAACTTGCAATGGCTGAGGCAATCGAAAATGCCCATATTTATCCTGATGGCGGGGGGTATCGCTTGAGAACCGCGCTTGCAGAGAAGCACGGAGTTGCTTTTGAGAATATCGTTCTTGGTAATGGTTCTAATGAAATCATCGAGTTGCTGTGCCATTCCTTTTTGAAACCAGGAGCTGGGCTGATCGCGGCAGAGCACGCCTTCGTGGTTTACAAATTAATGGCGACGCTTTTCGGGGCTGATTATATTGAGGTTCCGGACCCTGGCTTTGTCCACGATCTTGATGCAATGCTCAATGCAATTACCCCGGAGACGCGGCTCGTTTTTATTGCTAATCCGAATAACCCGACAGGAACCTTGGTGGGGCAGGAGGAGATTGATCGTTTCATGGCTGGATTGCCCGACCACGTAATCGCGGTTTTTGATGAAGCATACCACGAGTTTCTCGAAGACGCCCCAGATGTTATCCGTTATGTCAAAGAAGGTCGTAACGTCTGCGTGATGAGAACTTTTTCTAAAGCACAAGGGCTATCGGCTTTGAGGATTGGCTACGGGATAACAAATTCAGAAGTAGCTGGTTTGCTTAACCGGTCACGCCAACCTTTCAATGCTAATGCGATTGCTCAGGCTGCTGCTCTTGCTTCGATTCAGGATGAGGAGCACATATCTGCGACGGTAAGTAATAATGCAATTGGTCGGAGTTATTTTGAGTCTTCCTTTGTGGAGCGAGATTGGGAATTTGTCCCAAGTCATGCAAACTTCGTACTTGTTAACGTGGGTGACGGAGATCGTGTCTTCGCTGCGCTTCTAAGGAAGGGGGTGATCGTTCGGGCTATGCGTGGCTACAAGCTGCCCGAGTGGGTTCGGATTTCGATCGGAACACCGGAGCAAAATAAACGGTGCCTTGAAGAGTTGGATAAGGTTCTTTTGGTCTGATTGTAATGTCTGAAACAATAGTCGCTATCGCAAGCCCTCCCGGAATGGGTGCGGTTTCGGTGATCCGGCTTTCTGGTTCGCGCGCCTTTGAGATCGCGACCTCGGTCATGAAGGGTAAACGTTTGCCCGAGCCAAGGAGGGTGGGTTTGCGCTCCGTTTACGATAATGCCGGTCGGGTGATCGATGAGGGATTACTAATCACATTTGAGGGGCCGGGGAGTTACACTGGTGAGAATGTCGCTGAGTTCACAGGGCACGGTGGAATCATGGTGACACGGCGTGTTTTAGAGCGGTTTGTGGAGGCAGGAGCAACCCCGGCTGGACCGGGAGAATTTACTCAGAGGGCCTTTATGAATGGGCGGATGGATTTGACTCAAGCCGAGGCAGTCATGGATCTGATTTCGGCCCAGACCTCGTTGGCTTTGCGTTCTGCAAATGAACAATTAGATGGGAGGCTCGGGAGAACTTGTGAGGAAATTCGCGCAAAGTTGCTTGGGGCGACAGCCCACGTGGAGGCTTTTATTGATTTTCCCGAAGAGGATATCGACCCGGAAGTTGGAGAGGTGCTTTGTAAGGCACTGCGAGAACAGTCAACTTTAATTGCTGGCTTGCTGGCAACTGCTGATCAGGGTCGGATCTTACGAGAAGGCGTTCGGACGGTGATTTTTGGTAAACCTAATGTTGGTAAGTCTAGCTTGCTGAATCGTTTGTTGGGATATCAGCGTGCGATTGTGAGTTCCCGGGAAGGGACGACTCGAGACACGATTGAGGAAGTGGTGAATTTACAGGGTATTCCCCTCCGATTAATCGATACGGCGGGAGTGAGGGAATCTAGTGACGAAATCGAACAAGAGGGAATAGCGATGACGCATGGTCAGGTGGCCCGTGCTGATCTGGTTTTAGTGATCCGGGACCTCAGTGAATCTTTGGTAGAGTCAGCTGAGGTCAATATTCCTGACGGAGCACGAAGGCTTGATATTCTCAATAAATCAGATCTCGAGGATGCTAGTTGGGCTGAGGTGAAAGGCTTAAGGATTTCTTGTGAATCGGGTGATGGATTTGAAGATCTAGAGATTGCGATTGCTGAATTGCTATCGCTTGATGAAGCCCATTGGGGGGATCATTCCGTTGCGGTTAATGCAAGGCATCAGGCATGCTTGACCCGTGCCCAATCTTCCTTGAGTAGGGCAATTGCCTCGTTGCAGGCAAGTGATGAGCCTGAATTGACGGCTCTCGATTTAAGGGAAGCTCTTACCGCAGTTGGTGAAATTGCTGGTGTCGTTGATACTGAGGAGATTTTGGGTGAGATTTTTAATAATTTTTGTATTGGAAAATGAAAAAGCGTCAATTGTCAGCAACTTGGGGCCTTTTGGCGTCTGCCGGTATTTTCTTCATCTTTGGAAGGTTCATTGCTCCCGAATATGAGGCCAAGTTGTTGGAGTTTGGGGTTTTTGATGAGGTTTTTCCTGTTTCGAAGTATTCCCTAATGTTGTCTGGTGTTCTGATGGGAATTCTGGTGATTTTTATTCTGATTCGGCTGATTCGTGGTCGTGGTTAGCGCCACCACCAAAAATGGATGAACTTCTTGGATGATTTCTTGCGTGGTTGAGAAAAAATAGCACCTTTGTAATATCCAATCAATATGACTAAGGTTTTGCTGCTTCTAGGGATTCTTTTTACGCTGAGCTTTTCTGCGTCGGCTGCGGGGATCACTCCCGATCAGAAGAAAAGGTGGCGAGAGGCACTTGGCTCACAAGACTACGGAGTTCGAGTGGAGGCAATGAACGAGATCTGGGGAACTGGGGAAGAGGCTCTTTCTTTGCTAGAAGAGCTTTCTGAAAACGAAGATCCAGAAATTGCGGCCAGAGCATCCGTGTTGACTCAGAAGCTCCTTCTCGGAATCACGCCGGACACTTCAGGAAAGGTTTTAGTATTAATAGATCAGTATTTGGAGTCTGCACCGCGTGGTCGGGTTGCGGTACTGGAGCAGTTACGCTCCCTCGAGGAATTTGACTTAATTTTAAGACTCCGCCGTGTCGAGAAGAGTGACCGAGTGGTCTCGAGAATGGATGCTATGATCTCTCAATATATGCCTCGAATTGTTCGGGGGTATTTGAATGATGAGAATTTTGATAAGGCTAAGGAAATTCTGGGCCTGAGCGATAAGTATGACCATATCATTCGTCTCGGGCATCTCCTCGATGTGACCGGGGGGCTAGATCAGGAGTTGGAGCGGCTTCGGCAGGGCGATTTAGTAGAAAATTCTCGGCGTTATTTAGGATATCTCCGGGTCAAAGGTGATGCTGGATTACTTCGGAAAGAAGCGAGGCGGTTGGGTGATCGTTCAGCAGAGGTAATCGCGGCGCTGGTTGAAGGTGATTTCGAGCCTTACTTCAAATATCTTCTTGAAATCGGGAAGCTCGGATTGCCGGTTCAGAACTACATCAAGTGGACTCTCGCTGATCATAAAGGGGATACTGAGGCTAAGAAAAAAGCCTACGAGTCTATTCTTTATCTCAGCAAACAGGAGGGCGAGGAGCGCGAGGCCCGAATGAATTTGTTTCGTATGGGGCGAGGTAAGGAGGTTGTTGAGCGGCTGGGAGATGGATTTTTGGCAGCAAAAATCAGTTATTTTTTGATGCAAGAGGAATATCTTAACGCTCAAAACCTGATTGAGGTGCCGGAAGCATTGGAGCTGGAAGGTTGGATTGCCTCACTTTCTTTAAAGGTTGAAGAGGAATTGCAGAATGAGGGGCGTGGGGTTGAGACCGATCGCATGATTTCTGCAGTTGAGTTTTTAGAAGGGCGCGGCAGGCTTGATGATGCGAAAGATGTGGCCTTAGCTTTGTTTGACGCTGCTCGAGAGAAGCCCGAAATTAGTCATTCAGCCTTAGCTCGTGAAATCTATTTCTCAGCGCCCCTCTCGGTCGTGGCTGCCGTTGCGCGCGAAATCGAGGGGCATGATGCAACCGCCTCGGTTTTTTTAGGTGAGATTCTTTACAGTGATCAAGAGCACATTTGGGTCTTCAATCTTCTTGGAGAAATGATGCCGAAAATATCGATGGACGAGCGACTGGCTTTGACATGTTCGTTTTCGAACCGTCATTTGCTGGTTTCCCCAGAGAAGTATGACGAAGTTTTTGAAAGGGTGGTTTTGACTGTCCTGAAGTCCGAAGAGGCTCTGGATGGTTTGAAGAAATTATTTCAAATTCTTCAATACCGTAATCGGGAGAGCGAGTTGGTTCGTATTTGTGAGGAACAGTCAAAGCTAGGATTTGACAGTAATTTTCTTCGCTACCTTATCGCGCTTGATGGGGGCCGAATTGATGATGCCATCGACAATCTCGAAAGGGTCGAATTTCAAGCTGAGACTGTAAGTTCAGTTTTCATGATGCAGAAAGGGTTGGCTTTCAAATTGGCAGGTAAAAAGGGGTGGAAGGAAATGATCGAACGTGCGCGAGTTCTCTCATCGGGAACCGTAAAAGATCTCGAGGCGATCGCCGCCCAGCAACTTCAAGTGGGATTCATTGGGGAGAGTCATCAAAGTTTGCGAGAGGCGCTTTTGAGGAGTGAGGTTGTTCCTCTCCCTGGAGATTATAGTGGGATTGACGACGTCATCGCAGGTCTCTCGGCTGGTGCTGCGACTCTTCGTCATTGGAGAGAAGCACTGGCTTACCGTGAAGTGGCAGCTGTGACCTCAAGTTACGCCGGAGTAACTGGTGGGATTTTCCTGATGAGAGACCGGTTTCAAGTCTTGGTAGCCCAAGGTGCGGTCGCAATGGAGGAGGGGGATATTGCTGGGGCGGTCACAGCATTTTCAGAAGCCCACCGTATTCTTCCCCGCGATGGCTATCTCGCGAATGAACTTTTTCCAGTCCTTCGAGAGGTTGGGTTAATCGAGTTGCACGACCAGCTCTTCGCCCAATCAGCAGAGTATGCCCGGGAGGTAATCCGAAGGTTTCCGAGGGATGACAATGCCTACAATAATTTCGCGTGGTTAGCTTCCCGTGCTAATCGTTGTCTGGAGGAGGCTGAGGCGTATTTAATGAAGGCATTAGAAATGAAACCTCAATCGGCAGCCTATCTTGATACCATGGGTGAGATTCATTTTGCGAGGAAAGATCGGGGGAAAGCACTGAAGTGGAGTGCTCTTGCTCTTAAAAATGAGGTTTTGGGCCGCGCCACGAGTAGGTGGGAGCTCCACCAACAGCGCCGTCGATTCCAATCGGGCGGTTTTCCGGTTCGTTAGCGGAACTAGGTCCGGGTAACGAAAAACCCGCTCCGGTAAGAGCGGGTTTTAGGATTACTGCCTAACCGTCCGTGGCGCATGAGCCGCATTCCCGAAGCCCAGTAGGTTGGGGGTTTCCATCAAATCGCAGTCTTCCAACGAAGGCATGACATTAATTATCTGGGGCAACCCCCATTTATAATAATATCGGGTCGGCCAATCAACCACTTCTGGCGTATCAGGCAGTACTGGATCCTACTCTGAAGGAACTAATCGCGCAAACGAAAATCACTTTGCTTGCGAAAAGTTCGAATTCATCAACACTGGGGCAGACAGAACTTTCCACCGCGAGCGTTTTATCAATACTTAGACAACAAATGACCGAGCTCCTTCTCAAGCCCGCCCGCCAAACCGGTTGCTCCGACCTCACTGCTCTTCAAGATGCCGTGGATGAGGCGAGCCATCGGCAAAGTTCGCCCCTCGACGATATTCTAGACAGCGGTCTGGTTGACGAGGAGCCTTACATGCAGCAGCTCTCACAGGATCTCCACATGGAGTGGCTGGCTGAGATTGAGACTTTCGAAAGTCCACTGCTTCTTCGTGCTGCTTGTGGACCGCAGGTTGCCCTCAAATATCGTGTTCTTCCGGTTGAGATTGAGGGCGAGGGAGAAAGCGTACGTTTGCACATGGCAACTTATGATCCTCTTAATTTAATGGCGCGTCAGGCAGCAGCTCAGGCAATTGATATGCCAATCGTATGGCACATGGCTTCGCGTCGCCGGGTGCATGAGGCACTCCGGAAGCTTTACGGCGTTGGTGCTGATACGTTTGAGCAACTTCTCGAAGGGAGGGATCTCGATCTCGATAACCTCGAAATGAAGGATGAGGCTAGCGTCATTGACGAGGTTGAGGACGAAGAGGCTAGTGTCGTTAAATTCGTCAATCAAATCATTCGCGAAGCCCTCGATCAGAAGGCGACTGATATTCATGTTGAACCTTTAGCGGACAATCTTCGGATTCGTTATCGTGTTGATGGGGGCCTGATTGATATTGCCGTCCCTGACCAAATTAAATCGCTGCAATCTTCGGTTATTGCTCGTTTAAAAATTATGTCGAATCTCGATATTGCTGAGCGGCGTCTTCCTCAGGATGGTCGAATCAATCTTCAATTTGAAGGGTCCTCAATCGATGTTCGTGTTGCTACCGTCCCAACGGTTGAGGGAGAGTCTGTGAGTTTGCGTCTTTTGAACCAAGAAAAGTTCAATGTGGAACTGCTTGGTATGGAGGATTTTGTTCTCAAGAAGATTGAAAGTATTTTAAGTCTTCCTAACGGGATTATTCTAATCACGGGGCCGACTGGTTCTGGTAAATCGACAAGTCTCTATTCTTTTCTAAGCGAGTTAAATACTTCTGATACGCGGATTGTAACGATCGAGGATCCGGTAGAGAACAAGTTGGAGGGTGTGATGCAAATCGCGGTTAAAAGTGAGATTGGTCTGACTTTTGCAAGTGGGCTTCGTTCGATCCTGCGTGCCGACCCAAATATTGTTATGCTTGGTGAGATTCGCGATCTTGAGACTGCCGAGATTGCGATCCGAGCTTCCCTCACCGGGCACCTTGTGTTCTCGACCTTGCACACTAATGATGCTCTCGGAGGGATTAGCCGATTAGTCGATATGGGGGTTGAGCCTTTCCTGGTCGCCGCTTCAGTCCGGGCTTTTCTGGCCCAGCGATTGGTTCGGCGCTTATGCAGCCATTGTAAAACGCCGGTAGAAGTTCCACTTGATCAACGAGCGCGCCTTGGAATTCCAGATCATGTCACTGGGCAGGCCTACGAGCCAGGTAGTTGTGATAAGTGTCGAAATACCGGTTTCTCAGGGCGGTTAGCGATTTACGAAGTGATTCTCATTGGTAATGAAATGGAGGAACTCGTGGCAAAAAATTCAGATTCTCCTACTTTAAAAGCACAGGCCGTGAAAGATGGTTATATTCCAATGCGAGAATACGGCTGGTGTAAGGTAATGAAGGGCATGACCACTATTGAGGAAGTTGTCTCGGTAACTGCAACCGATTTAGCATCGGGCCACTAAGAACTTTAAGATTTAAAAAGGTGGCTAGTTTTACTTACAAAGCACTCAACGGAGGTGGTTCGGTGGTGTCAGGGTCTCTTGATGCGGTGGATCGGGGTGAAGCGCTTCGCCAGCTTGGCAGAAAGGGACTGCAACCGGTCTCGATGAGCGAGAATGCCGCTAGCGTCGTTTCACCTAAAAAGGTCAAGGGGAAGAGTGTTCCAGCAGCGGCTGGAGCGGCGAAGGTTAAGGAAGAGGAGGCTATCCCAGAGGGGCCAATAAAACTCAAACGCGGTGAAATTGTCCTCTTTACCGAAGAACTCTCGGATATGCTGGCTGCTGGGTTACAGCTGGAGCCTGCTCTCAAAGCGATGGAAAACCGTCAAGAGCTGGGCAACCTCAAAGTAGTGTCCTGTAAGATTCGTCAGCTGGTCCGGGACGGTAACAGCTTTTCTTCGGCCTTGAAACGTGTCAGTCCAAGTTTTGGCTCTCTCTACTGTAATCTCGCTGCTGCAGGGGAGGCAAGCGGTGCGCTCGATACAATTCTGGAGCGCCAAGCCCATTACCTCAAAACCTTGCAAGAACTGCAGGGGAAGGTTGTTCTCGCCCTGATTTATCCCTGTTTTTTGGTTTTGGCTGGAGTTGGAGTGGGAATTGTTTTTGTGACCCAGCTTATTCCTCAGCTAACTGGCCTGATCGAAAGTAGTGCCGGTGGTCAGATTCCACTTGGTGCTAAGCTCCTCATGGGGACTTCCGATTTCTTTATGAAATGGTGGATCGTCCTCCTTTTGGTGATCGCTGCGAGCTTAGTCCTCTTCAAGGCATGGAAAGAAAACGAGGCTAACCGGCCAACTTGGGACAGGGTGAAACTCAAACTTCCTCTTTTCGGGAGAGTCATTGAGCATCGTTTTTACGTTCAATTTTTGGAGACAATGGCAAACCTCGTAGGTAATGGGCTTCCGCTTTTAAGGGCTCTCGAGCTCACTAAGGAGGCGACTCCGAATCTCTATCTGCAGAAGCATCTGGGTGAAATGCTCGAATGGGTGGGTGATGGTCGATCGCTTTCGGCTTCGCTCAGCCGGACCGGTGCTTTTGCTCCGCTTCTGATCGATATGGTCTCGGTTGGTGAGCAAACTGGTAAAATCGATAAATCGCTTAGAAAGGCTGCGGATCGCTTTGATAAGGAGCTTAATAATTCACTACAGGCAATTATGGCTTTGATTATGCCGGCCGTTTTGTTGGTCATGGCGGTGCTGATTGGCTCGATGGCCTATCTCATGATTACCGCAATCTTCCAAACCATCGAGAGTATTGGTAGCCGATGATTGAGGCTGATCAGGTCTATCGTTCGTATACTCTGGCTAAGAAAAAGATTGAGGTTCTTCGGGGGGTCAATTTGAAGATTGAGTCTGGAGAAAAGGTTTTTTTGTGTGGTCCAAGTGGAGCTGGAAAGACAACTTTAATGTATACCTTAGCGGGGTTGGAGAATCCTCACGAGGGGCGCGTGCGCATTGATGGGACGGATTTTTATCAATTGTCATCAAGTAATCAGGCAAGTCTACGGAACGAAAAAATTGGTTATGTTTTTCAGAATTACTTTCTATTGCCAGAGCTGACTGCGATTGAAAATGTAATGGTGCCTGGATTGATTGGGCTCAAGGCAGATCGAGATTTGGCTAAGTCAGCCTTGTGTCGTGTTGGTCTTTCAGAGAGGTTTGATCACTTGCCGGCAGAACTTTCAGGTGGTGAGCAACAACGTGTTGCTATTGCTCGAGCGCTTGTTAATTCTCCGTCAATCATCTTTGCCGACGAACCGACCGGAAATCTCGATTCTGCGAATGGCGAGGAGATTATGAACATTTTGATGGAAGTCGTGGAAGAGCAGAAAGCTACTTTAGTTGTCGTCACTCATGACACCAGTCTTTCAACCTTGGGGGATCGTGTTTTGACGATTAAAGATGGAATTGTGGTGGATGATTAGGCGACCGGATCGTGGTTAAGATATCACAAAGTGTCGTTCTAGGTGAATCGCGCGTCAGCAGCGTTCAGCTTTACGGGATGCGAGGAAGGGAGATGATAAGTGAACTGCTTGGTTCCAATCTGCAATTATGTTACTCTCTGCTTTATGGAAAGCTTGATAGATCATCTCAACCAGGGGGAGGAATTAACGCCTCGGGAAATCGCTGCTGCGACTGATTTCCTTTTGGATGAATCAGCTGATGTTACTAAGAAAGCCCGCTTTTTAAAGGCGATGGCAGAAAAGGGAGAGAGCGCTGCGGAAATTGCGGGGTTTGTTTCAGCCTTTCTTGAGAAAGCCAAAAGACCTTCTTTTTATGATCATTCGTTCAATGGTCCGACAATTGATGTTTGTGGCACTGGGGGAGATAAGCTTGATCTCTTTAATGTCTCAACGACGAGTATGTTTTTGGTTGCCGCTGCTGGGGGGGTGGTTGTTAAGCATGGGAACCGGGGTATCACATCGAAGAGTGGCGGTGCAGATGTTTTGGAAGCTTTGGGTGTTTCGATTGACCTGCCATCCGAGAAAGTCGGTAGGTGCCTTGAAAAAGCGGGGGTGGGGTTTCTTTTTGCTCCAAAATATCATCCGGCCTTCAAGGCCGTCGTTCCAGTTCGGCAAATGCTTGCTAAGGAGGGGCGTAAAACCATCTTTAATCTTATAGGTCCTCTCCTGAATCCCGCGAATCCCGAGTGCCAGTTGGTTGGGGTTTTTGATCATAATCTTTGCCCGGTGTTTGCTGAGATTCTACAGCGATTGGGGCGCGATAGTGCTTGGGTGGTAAACGGGGCAACGATCGATGGTCGCGCGGTCGATGAAATGAGCCTGATGGGGCCAACTCGAATTTGTAAATCGGGGCGTAATCAGGAGCAGGTTGATGAGGAGGTTAAGCCTTCCGACTTCGGTCTTGATCTTGCGGAAGTGAAAGATTTGCAGGGTGGGGATGCGGTTGCGAATGCCAAGATCTTAGAGGACATTCTTGCTGGTCGCGAAAAAGGGGTGAAGCGTGACATGGTTCTTCTGAATGCCGCCGCGGCAATGGCCTGTGCTGGGCTCGCTGACAATCTAGAAGTTGGATTGGCAAAAGGCCGAAAGGTGATCGCTGACGGAAGTGCCTTTGAGCGGCTTCGGTTACTCAAGGAGACCGCAAAATAGTTTACGATCGAACAAGAAAAACCAGAGAGTATTTACCCTCTGGTTTTCTTGTGAATGAGACTATTTGGTGTCGGTTAGGCTGCTCCTCCCCCGGAGTTCGCGAGAGCCTTATCCTCTTCGGGGAGGTATGGAGCAAAGCGACCTTTCTCGATCGATTTCATATAGGCTTCCTGTGGGGAGATCATGCCAGATTCAAGCTTTTCAAAAATGGCATCGTCCATGAATTGCATGCCAAGGGCTTTTCCTCCGATGATGACATCATAGAGCTTCTGTGTGGCACCTTCGCGAATAATCGCAGCGACTGCTGGAGTTGCGAAAAGGATTTCATTCACAGCGACTCGACCTGGTTTATCGACGCGTTTGCAGAGAAGTTGAGCAACGACACCTCGGAGCGAAGCTGCGAGCATGGTCCGAACCTGCGACTGTTGATCGGAAGGAAAAACGTCAATGATACGGTCAACCGTCTTTCGAGCGTTGTTGGTGTGCAGGGTTCCAAAAACCAAAAGGCCGGTCTCTGCTGCGGTGAGAGCGAGTGAAATAGTTTCGAGGTCACGCATCTCACCAACCAGAACGATGTCAGCATCTTCTCGGAGACAGGCCCGTAAGCCGTCGGAGAATTCTGGGGTTTGGATGGGCACTTCACGCTGTGTGATGATGGAGCTTTTGCTGCTATGAACGAACTCAATCGGCTCCTCAATTGTAATGATGTGACGATTGAAATTACTGTTGATGTAGTCGATCAGTGCTGCGAGTGAGGTTGATTTTCCAGATCCGGTTGGACCAGTCACTAGCACGAGTCCGGAACGCATATGGCCAAATTCCTTGATAACAGGAGGAAGGTTTAGGTCCTCGATTGAAGCAATCTCGGTAGGGATAAGACGAAAAACGGCAGCGAGTCCGTTTTGTTGTTTCATGTAGTTGCAACGGAAGCGGGATTGCTCATCCATTTCATAGGCGAAGTCAAGATCCCCACATTCGAGGTATTGCGCAAAAGGGCCTGGTTCGCAAATCTCAGAGAGGAGCTCTTTAAAATCCTCGCCATCAAGAATGGTTTCTTCGGGGATTACGGAGACTCCGCCATGAACGCGAACCTTTGGAGGGGCACCTTCTGAAAGGTGGAGATCGGACCCGCCTGAAGAGACGAGGTATTGGAAAAGACGGTCAATTTTAGCCATGCCAAAAAGTGTGGTATTTATGAGGTGAAATTAGGATTGGAAAAAGAGTTTCATCTGCTGCTTATCTTCGCAGCGGAACATGACTTCCTCTTGGGAGACGACTCCCTGAGTGTAGAGATTCCGGAGTGATTCATCCATGATGATCATGCCGACGTTTTTTCCGGTCTGCATGATGCCTGGAAGCATGAAGGTTTTTCCATCACGGATCGTTGCCGCAACGGCAGCGGTGTTGACGAGTAACTCGAGCGCCAGCGCGCGTCCGCTGCCATCAGCCTTTGGCACAAGCTGCTGGGAAAGAACGCCGCGCAATGATTCGGAAACCATAATGCGAATCTGATCTCGCTGCTCAACAGGGAAAACGTCGAGAACTCGATCAAGCGTTCGAGGTGCGTTGCCAGTGTGCAGGGTGGCTAAAACGAGGTGACCGGTCTCTGCCGCAGTGAGTGCAAGCTGGATTGTTTCCAGATTTCGCATCTCTCCCACCATGATGATGTCGGGATCCTCTCGGAGTGCTCCACGCAAGGCACGTGGGAATGATTCGGTATGGGCCCCAACCTCACGTTGGTTAACGTGGCAACCCTGCGATTCAAAAACATATTCGATTGGGTCCTCAAGAGTAAGGATATGGTCTTCGCGGTCTTTATTAATAAAGTCAACGAGGGCAGCCATGGTTGTGGACTTACCCGAACCCACCGAACCGGTGATGAGAATCAAACCATTTTGATAACGAGTGAGGGGCTTGATGTGCTCGATGGGAAGATCGAGGTCTTCCATCGTTCGGATTGTAGTGGAGATGATTCGGAAAACGATTTCATATCCAAGACGTTGCTTCACGACTGAGGCACGGAAACGGCCAGCGGTGTTTTGGTAAGCGAAATCTACATCGCCGATTTCCTGAAGGTGTGACCATCTCTTGTCATCTAGGAATGAACGTGCGAGTCGTTCTGTGTCTGCAGCCGTGAGAGGTGCATGAGTGTCCCAGATGGGAGAGAGAGTTCCGAATCGCCGCCAAGCAGGAGGATAGCCGGTCGGAAGGTGGATATCGGAGCAATCGTATTCGATTCCGATCTTGAGATACTCGTCAACGTGGGCGAGGACTTCGTGTTCTGACATGGATGGTGTGTGTGATTAAAGGAAGGAAAGTAGGAAATTGACCACGAAGAGAAATCACTTTTGCGGCGGGCCGCCAAGCATTGAATTCTCCTGTTCCGGATGCAAATGCGCTTCAGCGTATTTACGGGCGTAATTCAGAGCTATCGTCGTGAGTGTTGGGCGGGCGAGATTAAAGACGAGTTTCCCCGTGCGAAAAAGGAGGCTCCGGTTTTTCCGCTGGTCTTCGTAGATTACTTTCTTGCTACGAAGGAGCCTCATCCCAAGAAAGGTCACTCCTGCTGCTGCTGCTGCCCAGCGTTTCGGGTGCTTTTTGACTGATAAACGAAGTTGATACGCGAGGTCTAATTCCACTCGAAGCCCGTTATAGCGATTAGAAAGATCCTCACGCTGTTGATCCAGTTCTCTGATTAGGGCTTCTTTTTCTGCCTGGTCCATTGCTGGTCTTTTTTAAGTTCGTTTCGAGTGTATTCGAAGATTGGCCTGTCCTTGCTGAATTTCTTACCCTTTTTGATTAAAACTGCTCCAATAATCAAATGGAGAAGTGCTACGCCGAGCGTTACACCGGCCCAATTTTTCAATGAAAACGAAGATCCATCTAGAAAGAAGCCAAGTAAACCGATCATTCCGACCAAGAATAAAGAATATCCGATCGTAAAGGAAACCGCCCCGATGACAGAGAAGTAAAACCTACGCCCATAGACTTCCGCAGCCTCTTTGGCTTCAATCATGAAAAGCTCGGCGCGCACACGAGTGTGGGCTGAAGCCTTATCAACAAATGCTCCAAGTTCTTCCTTCAACCCAGACGAACTGTCGTCAGATGAAGAGTTTTTTTGGCCAAACCCCATATTTTTCGTTTAGCGACGAATCAGGAGCCCGAGAACAAATCCTGCCCCTGCTGCGGCCAGAATTGCTTTGGTTGGGTTTTCCCGAACATAATCTTCCATGGTGACGTGGAGTTCGCGTGCTTTTTCGCGGGTATCCTCCCACTGATCGGTCGCTGCTCCTCTGAGCTGAGCGGCAGTTTCACCGGCTCCCTCACGAATTGCTTCGATTTTTTCGCTCGCTACCGATTTGAGGTCGTTGGCTTTGTCTCCGGCTAGTTCACGGAATTGGGCTGCCTTCTGTGCCGCAGCCTGTTTTAGCGCAAGCGCGTTTTGCTCAGTTTTAGATGGCTTATATTCGGGGTTTCTTCCTTCGGCGGCGGCGCGGAGATCGTCGGCAGCCGAACTGGCATCAGGGGTTTCTGCAAATGCATCAGTCATGATGCTAAGAAGCTTCGCCCTAATCTCTTGTCATGACAAGAGATTCCTCTGCAATCAGAGCTCGAGATATTCTAAGATTTTCCCGTGAACCTCGGTTGGAGATTGTTCGGCATCAATGCGGCGAACAAATCCGTCCGTTAGCGAGGCGAAGACATCGTGGCATTTTTGCAGAGCATCGCGTTGTTCGAATTCATTTGCCTGACCGTCTCTGACGCCAATTCGGGAAAGAGCGATGTCGAGATTGAGTTCAAGAATAAAGACAAGATCAGGAAGCGGAGCGAATTTCTCGTTAATTCTGCGAATTTCGCTTGGATCGAAACCGCGAATGCCTTGGTAAGCCATTGTTGAAAAGTAGTAGCGGTCGAGCAGGACTATGGCGCCTCGTGCCAAGGCTGGATTGATTAGCGTTTCGACATGCTCGCGGCGGTCAAGATGGAAAAGATCAAGTTCTTCCTGAGCGGAGAGTCGCCCGGTCTCTGCCGATTGCCGGAGGCGAGTCCCGTGTGGACCGTCGGTTGGTTCCTTTGATAGAATGACTTCCCTTCCTTTCGCCCTGAACGCCTCGGCGAGCAGCTTGACCTGGGTGGACTTGCCGGTTCCGTCGATCCCCTCAAAGACAATAAACATGGAAGAAAAAAAGTGGCACGCCCAGCAGGACTCGAACCTGCAACCCCCGCATTAGAAGTGCGATGCTCTATCCAGTTGAGCTATGGGCGCTTGGAAGCGAAGGTTCTAGCGAGAGCTTTGGCGACAGACAAGGTTGATGAGTCACAAGAGGGTAATTTTTTTTCGATATCGCTAAAAATGGGAATTTGAAGCTGTTCCTGATCAATCTGCTGCTGATCGCGGGGGAAGTCAGACCAAGGAAGTGAAATTTCCGCCAAATGAAAACAAGCCCAGGCTCTCCAGCTCCGAAGTTTAGCATGGTCTCCGGAGATCCGAGAGGCCAAGTGTTGGAAATGGCGAACGGGATTTCCAATGAAAAGATGGTCCCTGCGGTGGGCTAAAAACCAGACAAGCGCGTGGTAAGGTGCGGCTTGGTCAGGGACCATCGAAGCTTTATTAAGTTGGAGAATGGCTTGGGCAGGTTTCTTTTGAAGCCAAAGAGATTGTGATAACTCAAGACAGGCCCTATGAAAGGTGGGCCCTTGTTTGGCACGATGCTGGCGCGTGTGATAAGGGCCAAGATCCGGAGAAGCCTCTGGGAGATGGGGATTTAACACAAAAGTGATTTAAGGTTTCCTGAAGGGTGATGGCGAGGCACAATCTGCCTAGTTCTCCATGGTTGAAACTTGGCAACAGATTGCGCTCGGCGTATTAGTCCTTCTTGTTTTTACAAGCTTTATCAAGGAGTGGGTCTCTCCTGAAGTGGTCGCATTGGGTGCACTGGTCGCTTGCGTTTTGATTGGAGTGCTTCCAATCGCGGTGCCGTCTCCTGCTCCGGGACTGGAAGGTGAAGCTTTTACAAATGCGTTGCGGAGATTTAACGCTGATGCTTTACGAGTCTTTGCTCATCCGGCTCCGATTACGGTGGCTTGCATGTTTGTGCTAAGTGCTGCTTTGGAGCGAACTGGGGTGATTGAAGTTCTTGGGCATTGGTTTGAGCGGACAGCCGGAACGAGTCCGACTCGGATGTTGGTCATAATGATCGTAATCGTGGCGGGCCTTTCCGGGTTCATGAATAATACTCCTGTGGTAGTGGTCTTTCTTCCCATCGTCTTAGGGATTTGTCGCCGTAAGAACTGGGCTGCTTCCAAGTATCTCATTCCGCTTTCTTATGCCGCGATCGTTGGGGGGACGATTACGATCATTGGAACCTCCACTAATCTGGTGGCATCGGGAATCGCCGCCTCCTATGATCCAAGCTATGCTTTTGGTTTCTTCGACGTCACTCCGCTCGGAATCGTTTTCGTGGCGGTAACCTTTGTCTATTTGCTGACGATCGGAAAGAAGCTGCTTCCGGACCGGGTGACCCTTGCGGCGCTAATTGACAGTAAGGATTCCCGTGAATTTATTACGCGGGCCTTTGTATCTAAAGAGTCACCGTTGATCGGTCAGAGCTTTCTTGAGTCGTCCTTAAAAAAAATGAAAAAGGCGCGGGTGATTGATGTGGTACGCGACGGGAATCGTGTCCGTGAGGGATTGAACGAAGTGGTATTCGAAGAAGGAGACGAGATTATCATCAAGGGGCGATTGGGTGGTTTGATGGGCTTGTCTGAAAAGGATGGTATTACCCAAGATACATCTCATCAACTGGGGCTTGAGGATGTCCGTACTGAATCGGCAGTTATGATGGAGGGTATTATTGGGCCGGATTCAAGCTTGGCAGGCAAAAGCCTTAAGGAACTCAATTTCCGACAGCGGTTTGGCGTCATTATTGTCGCTGTGCACCGGCGTGGCCGCAATTTACAGGAGCGATTCGAGGATGTGAAGTTGGCCTTTGGTGATACGTTGTTGGTGCAAGGCCCAGCTCGAAGGATGCAGCAGCTGTTTGAACTGAAAGACTTTGTCAATCTCAGCGAGCCAAAAGAGGTCGCGATTCGCTCCAAAAAAGCGCCCTTCGCAATCGCTGCAATTTTGGCCTTTATGGTTTTGGGACTCCTTTCAGGGATTAATGTGATTCCGGCTATCCCGATTGTTCAGGTCGCCTTGTGTGCTGCTGTATTTGTTCTTTTGACAGGTTGCATTGATCCTTCCGAGGCTTATCAATCGGTCGAGTGGAAGGTATTATTTTTGATTATCGGTATGCTGGGGCTTGGGCAGGCGCTCCAATATTCAGGTGTCGCTGACCTTTTAGCGATCAAGGTTGTTGAAGCGACCCATGGAATGGATCCCCGTATCCTGATCTCACTCCTTTACTTGTTGTCAGCAATTTTAACGGAGATGGTCAGTAATAATGCGGTGGCAGCCTTGCTCACTCCGCTTGTGATTATTGTCGGAATTCAGCTTGGGGTAGATCCAAAACCGTTTATTGCAGCGGTGATGTTTGGTTCTTCGGCTAGTTTCGCAACGCCAATTGGTTATCAAACGAACACTTTCGTCTATGGGGCGGGCGGCTATAAATTTGGCGATTTCTTTCGAGCTGGATTTCCTCTGGCGGTAATTCTGTGGATCGTGGCATCCATTCTTATTCCGATCATTTGGCCTTTGTGAAAAATTCCACTCGACATCCATTGACCAAGTGGCTGGGTGAGAGTAAGCAGTGGGCGTCTATGAAAGCTCCAATCACTGTTTCAGTTACAGGTGCCGCTGGTCAAATCGGCTACGCTCTCCTCACTCGTATTGCCTCTGGCTCGATGTTCGGACCGGATCAACCGGTGAATCTTCGTTTGATTGAAATCGAGCCTGCCATGGGGGCGCTCGAGGGCACTGTGATGGAACTTAATGACTGCGCTTTCCCTCTTCTTAACGAGATCGTGCCGACTTGTGACCTTGCCGAGGGTTTTCGCGGAACTGACTGGGCCCTTCTGGTCGGTTCAGTTCCCCGCAAAGCGGGTATGGAGCGTAATGATCTTCTTGGGATTAACGGTAAAATTTTCACCGGGCAGGGGCAGGCGATAGCCGCTAACGCAGCTTCTGGGGTTCGCACTTTGGTGGTTGGAAATCCTTGCAACACCAATTGTCTGATCGCGATGAACAATGCGGCCGGAATTCCTAAAGAGCAATTCTTTGCTATGACACGACTCGATGAGAATCGTGCCAAGAGCCAGCTTGCCGCTAAGGCGGGAGTTCACAGTAGCGATGTCACAAATCTTTGTATTTGGGGGAATCACTCCGCTACCCAGTATCCTGATTTCACAAATGCGAAAATCAAAGGCCAACTGGTTGCTAATTTCATCACTGACCGTGAGTGGCTTGAGGGTGAGTTTATTTCGACCGTTCAGCAGCGGGGTGCTGCCATTATCAAAGCACGCGGAGCTAGCTCTGCCGCTTCTGCCGCAAATGGAGTGGTTGATACTGTCCGCTCACTTGTGACTCCGACTCCCAAAGGAGATTGGAGCAGCGTTGCGGTTTGCTCGGATGGATCTTATGGGATACCTGAGGGGCTCATTGCCTCCATGCCTATTCGGACCGATGGTTCGACTTGGGAGGTGGTCCAAGGGGTCGAGCTCGACGAGTTCTCTCGTGCTAAGGTTGATGCATCGGTTGCCGAGCTTGCAAGTGAGCGAGAAGCGGTTGCTGATCTTATTCCTTCCTAAATACTTATTACTTTTATGGCATCATCATTGGTCATTGCAGGTCGTGAGTTTAAGTCACGATTGATGCTTGGGACGGGAAAATTTTCGTCCAATGAACTTATGAGTGAAGCTCTAGTTGCTTCCGGGACGGAAATCGTCACGGTGGCACTGAGGCGGGCTGACCTTAGCGGGCAATCTGATCCTTTCGCTAATATTTTGGATTTCATCGATCCCGGAAAATATTTGCTCTTACCTAATACAAGCGGGGCAATGAACGCAGAGGAAGCGATCCGACTTGCTCGGTTAGCAGCAGCGGCAGGTCTTCCTAAATGGATCAAGCTTGAGATTCATCCGGATCCAACCTATTTGCTTCCAGATCCCATCGAGACACTGAAGGCCGCTGAGATTTTGGTTAAGGAGGAGTTTACAGTTCTTCCTTATATCAATGCTGATCCTGTTTTAGCAAAACGCTTACAGGAGGTTGGGACTGCTGCTGTGATGCCTCTGGGTGCTCCAATCGGAAGCAATAAAGGAGTTGTTACAGGTGATCAGATTCGGATCATTATCGATCAGGCTCAAGTGCCTGTGGTGGTGGACGCTGGACTCGGAGCCCCAAGTCATGCCGCTGAGGCCATGGAGTTGGGGGCTGATGCGGTGCTGGTAAATACTGCTATTGCGATTGCTTCAGATCCTTGTCGGATGGGGAATGCTTTCAAGCTTGCGGTGCAAGCGGGGCGGGATGCTTTCGAAATGGGACTTCCCGAGACAAGTGAGGAAGCTGAAGCAACTAGTCCTCTAACCGGTTTTTTGGCTGGTTCTTAGTGTGAGAATATTTTCCTAGAGACTGGTTGTCTGCTTTGTGAAAAAGCTCCCATTACTAGAGCCATTGTTTCGTAAGGTTTTTACTATCAAAAGTAGGAAAATTTAGTATAGTATTGGCAGCGGGTCATTTAGATGAACTTTCCGTTGAGAAAAAATATGCCAGACGAAGCAAAAAGGCTGCAAGCAACCCGGATTTTACTGACAGCTGCTGCTGTTGTAATCTTAGTTACTGGGCTTAAACTCGGACAGGGGTTTTTTGTCCCAGTCTTGCTCGCGGGTTTTATTGCGACTGTTTCTTTCCCGATTACTTCTTGGCTCCGTAAGCGCCGAGTGCCTATGCCTATTTCGGTTCTTCTGACTGTGCTTGTTGACTTCGCCTTTATGACTGGAGTTGTCATTATTGTGATTACCCTAACGGGAGACTTGGAATCGAAATGGCAGGATAGGTATTACCCGGCCATGAACACAAAGATCGAGGAGGTCCGCGAGACAGCGGTTGGAGTGCTCGAAAACTTGAAGGTTCCAGATGCCCGGAAAACTGTTGATAATTACGCTACAATCAAGATTCCTGCGCAGATTGGAAAAAATTTCGATCCCTTTGACCTCGGAAAGGATGTTGCAGTGAGAGTCCTCGGATTTCTTGGGTCTACTCTTTTGATTCTAATTCTCACGGTTTTCATGCTGAGCGAAGCTCGGATGTTTGGACGTCGTGTGAATGCGATCCTTGAAGCACGAGGGCCAAATTTGGATCGTCTGATGAACTCAACGGCGGATATTCAGAGATACCTCGCGATGAAAACCGTGGTTAGCCTCGCAACTGGTGTGCTCGCGGGGTTTCTTTGTTGGGCTGCTGGATTAGATTTTTATATTTTGTGGGGAATCTTAGCTTTTGCTCTGAATTTCATCCCTGTGCTCGGTTCAATTATCGCAGGAATTCCTCCCTTTATCTTGGCATTTTTGGTGGATGGTGGTCCTAGTGCCTTGGCGGTTGGGGTGGGCTATATCTCCATCAATATCTTCTTAGGTAATTTCCTTGAGCCTATGCTGATGGGGCGTCGCTTTGGTCTGTCAACCTTGGTGGTGATCATTTCAGTTTTATTTTGGGGTTTTGTTTGGGGTCCAGTTGGGATGTTCCTCGCTGTTCCGTTGACGATGGTTCTGAAAGTGATGTTGGATAATTCGGATGAGCTACGCTGGATTGCTGTTGCGATCACCAAAGAGAAGCCGGGCTCAATTTTAGATCTCCACGACCTTGATGACTCACTTGACCAGTTGTCTTCCCGCGATCGAGTCGATTTGTCTGCGGTTACGGCAGAGAAGCGAGGTTAGGGTGGACGTGGTTGCCTTCCTAAATTGATGCGCTAGGATTCGGTCGTGCGGAAAACTGGTGTCCAGAAACTGGCGTTGTTATCGATCGTCCTTTTAATCGTGCTGATTTTTGCCGGGGCGGTTGTTCGGGTTACGGGTTCTGGTCTGGGTTGCCCCGACTGGCCGACTTGCTGGGGAGAATTCATCCCTCCAACAAGTATCGAGCAGGTTGATGAGTCTTATCTAGAAAAGAAGCTTCCAAGATTTAAGCGATCTGCTGAGCGATTCGGTCGTGATCCTGACGAAATTACGGTGGCGCGGCTTCTTGAAGAATATGACCCGGTTCAGACTTGGATCGAATTTACGAATCGGCTTCTTGCTTTGCCGGTTTTGCTCGCAAATTTTTTATTGATGATCGCCTGTTTGAGGAGTCAGATCATGCCCAAGCTCGGAGTGAGTGCGTTTGCTCTGGTAATAATAAGTGCTCTGACTGGAATCGTGGTGGTGGCTAGTGGTTTGCGTTCCGGAGTGGTGACGATTCACATGGCTCTTGCTTTTCTTCAGCTCTTTGTTTTGACCTACCTTTACTGGGCTGGTGTGCGACCCGGAAGTTTGCGGACTCAGATTGCAGGCCCTAGTCGCCCACAAGTCATGATTCTTTTATCCTGTGTGATGATTGAATGGGCAATGGGATCCCAGATCCGTGAAGTGACCGATAGGCTTATGATGGAACAGGGGATTGCATCGCGTGGCACCTGGATTGATGAAATTTCAGAGTCTTTTATCTACCTCGTTCATCGAAGCTTTTCTTGGTCTATTTTGATTGCAGCTCTCTGGTTGGGATACAAATCGAGGTGGAAGGGGAAAATTCCTCGCCTAGTTCTGGGCCTAGTTTTTGCGCTGATGTTAATGGGATTAATTTTGAGTAGCTCCGGTATTCATGCCGTGGTTCAGGTCATTCATGTAGGCGTTGCCGGGGGGTTGGTGGCTGCCGTCTATTATTGGTGGTTGGCCTCCAAAACACCGGATGGGGGAGGCTCAGGTGGGTGAGAACGAATATCGTTCACGAACTTTTCATCTCGAAAATCTGAGAGCTTTTCCGGCGGGTGTGGTCGAAACTCTGAGTACGACCTTCTCCATTCTAATTGCGAATCGGGTTTTTGAAGCTGGTGGGGTTGCTAAAGCGACCTTGGTCGCGTTGCCTAGTCTTGGCTTATTGTTGAGTCTCTTTGTCGTTCAGGCAGTAAGGCGTACTGGCCTTTCGGCAAATTTAATGTTGGCCGTTATCTTCGGGATATCCGGTGTCGGTTTTACGATTAGTTCATTCGCGGGAGATTCTTTCGCGATCTACATGTTTGGAATGGTGGTCGCCTTGGTCACTCTGACTTTGAACCTCCCACTTTTCTCTCAAGTTTATCATAGCCACTATCCTGACAAGGTTCGTGGTAAGTTGTTTTCAATAACAGCCTTTATGAGGAAAATCTATGCCATTGGGGCGGCTTTTCTTTTTGGGTGGTTACTCACGGCCTCACTTAATAATTACCCATTATTGCTGCAACTTTATGCAGGTTCTTCCTTCATGATGGCAGGATGTGTTCTTGCAATTGAAAAAGTAAAATTAAGCCGCTCTAATAAAGTGAGGCTTTTTGATGCCTTTAGGCATACGAGCGAAAATCATCGGTTTCGACGTTTACTCGTATCTTGGATGATTCTTGGGATTGGCAACCTGCTCTCGTTTTCTCTTTTCGTAGAATATATCACCAATAAGGAATATGGTTTTGATCTCAGCGAAAACCACGTCAGCATTATCACGACCGTCATTCCGGAAACCTGTTTTTTTGTTTTTGTTTTGGTCTGGGGCAGGCTCTTCGACAGGCTAAACTTCTACCTTCTGCGCTGTATCCTAAACGCCTTTTTTGCAGCAGGAATCATCTTCTATTTCATGGGAGATGGATTATGGGCACTCTATCTAGGAATCGGGTTGCACGGAGTGGCAAGAGCGGGAGGGAATGTTGTATGGAGTCTTTGGGTGACTAAATTTTCTGATGCCGAGCATGTCGCAGAATATATGAGCGTGCATACTTTTCTTACAGGTTGCCGAGGAGTGATCGCGCCATTTTTAGCCTTTCCACTGGCGGCTGTATTCGGGCCTTTTTGGGTAGGAGCCCTTTCGGCCTTTTTCATTATGATTGCTACCGCAATCATAATGAAGGAGATAAAATTGAAAGATCAGGACTTGTCAGCTCCCAATTGAGGGATATCATCCGCACCGTCGGCGGAACGGTCACCTAATCGTTTCGTTAATAAGCCACCTTAGCTCAGTTGGTAGAGCTACTGATTTGTAATCAGTAGGTCGACGGTTCGAGTCCGTCAGGTGGCTCCATTTTATAGCCCCGTAACTATTATGGTTACGGGGCTTTTGGTCGGGGTGGATAAGGTTTCCGAGGAACTCGCAATCGCATCATTTAGGCTTCGACAGTGTTAAAACTCAGTAGTTCGGTAGTCTAGGGACATTTTATTAGGTGGGGGCCTCATCAGCGGCTTCGGCAGATTTTTCTTGAGTGTAATTTCATCCATTGCAACAGCTTTAGAATATCTTATTTTCTCAATATGAACTATGGACTAGCGATTTTAACATTTAGTATCGGAGTGGCTCTTGCTGCCCCTGAAATGCGCCGAATCAATGATATTGATTATGTTGGCGATGCAAATCCGAGACAGACTTTGGATCTTTACATTCCCGAAGCTAAAACTGAATCGTCCTACCCCGTGGTCTTATGGATTCATGGTGGTGCGTGGAGGAAGGGCAGTAAAGATCGTCCAGGGAGGGCTCTAAAGGCTGCTGGTTTGAATTGCGCTATTGTTTCAATTAACTATCGCCTCACATCAGAGAAGAGCTGGCCTGTCCAGATTCATGATTGCAAAGCAGCCTTACGATGGGTGAAGGCTAATGCCAAAAAATATCACCTTGATGCAGAGCGGATTGTGGTCTGGGGAGGATCCGCGGGCGGACACTTAGTAACTTTTATGGGGACGACGCAGAATCAGCCAGAACTCGATGGGGAATTGGGGCCTCATATCGATCAGTCAACCTCGGTAAAAGGGGTCATTAATTTCTTTGGCCCCACTGATTTTTTAGTGATGAATCAGCAGGGAAGCTCAATGGATCATAATGCAGCGAGCTCACCGGAAGGGCAGCTTCTGGGGGGCGAGGTTTCTACTTTAAAAGCTAGAGCTAAAATTGCATCACCCTTTCACCAGGTGTCTAGTGATGATGCTCCCATTCTAACTGTGCATGGCACAAAAGATCCTCTGGTGCCCTACCTTCAGGGCAAGGCGCTTGACGATAAATTAGATGCCCTCAAAGTTCCTTCTATCCTTCTGACTGTCTTGGATGGTGGGCACGGAAGAGGTTTTGGCCCCTCGGTGGACAAGGCCGTGATTGCGTTCTTGAAGCATCACTTTTTTGACGAAGACTTGAAGCTAAAGGATAGCACTGTTAAAGCAGGACGGTGACTTTGAAGGCTAATATCAACCATTGAAGCTTACTCGTAGCCCTCGCTTTTTCCAATATTCGGCAATCGATATTTCGATTGTTTTAGCATCGTCTTCAAGGATGAGGGAGGGCTTCTCTTGAATAGTTGTCTGGATCGTGTGGAGGGCTTCGAAATGCTTGCGAGTTTTTTTTAGTCTTCCCGTTCCACCATGAAGGCAATAATGCGATAATAACAAGGCACAGTTGTAAGCTTTTAAGGCCTCCCACGCATCAATATTGGCTGTCCGATCAAGCCATCCTTTCGACGAGAGAGAGAGCAGGGGGCGTATGCCAATAACAGTGCTGCTGGTAGATCCGGGTTTGGTGTGCTTTTCGATTCTTTTGCGAATCGCGTGATCCATGTGACTGAAGTCAAAGTTTCCCCGTCCAACATGCGAAGCCGCCATGTATTCAGCGATTCCTTCGCTGAGCCAAGGTTGGCATTTCCACATTAGATTATGCATCGAGAGGTGGGTTAATTCATGAATAATGAGATCGAACGCCGGTTTTTGAAGAAGGTGTGTTTGGTTGGTGTCATTTCTAAAATGAGTCCAATTAATGAGGGTCCGATTCTTAGCTCCATCGTAATAGCCCGCCGTATTTTTTGCTCCGCCAGCAGCAAGATAATCTGCATCGTGGCCTACGATAAGAAGCTGTCCTTTCTGCTTTTTCGATGGGGCGTAAAGAGGCACAGGAATGTTTTGCAGCGCTAGCGGGACTGATTCAAGGCACCTTGTGAACTCAGTCATTAGGGTGTGATCGTGCTTCTTAAAAGTCACGATTCGGAAGCTTTCGGTCTGGTATACGAACCGCCCAGCTTCAGGTGTCATTGAATACTTCCCTGCTCCAGCTGGTGGATGAACTTTTTTGAGCCAGGTCTGTCCTGTCAAGTTGCCAAGGAAGCCAAGAAAAAGGAGGACGTTAATTACCCTCGCCATCTTCGAGAGGGATAATTTTTATTTTTTGCGACGGGGCAGGGTGAAGGTTCCCAGCCAAAGTTTCAGTCGTCTTTTTTTGTGGCGCGTCTTTGCCATCAAGCGCGCTTTTGAGAGCCTGCTCAACTAGTTGGCCACAATGAATTTTCATTGGAGGAAGAGGGCCAAGGTCTCCAGAAAGGTCATTGGGCTTCAAATCGCGTGCCTCCTCGGGTGTTTTTCCTTTTAAGAGTTCAGTGGCCATAGAAGCGACGGCAATGGCGGTCTGACATCCAAATGCTTGAAACGACGCTCGATCAATTACCTTTTTTCCATTCTTTTCGGTGAATTTCAGCCACATGCGAAGCATATCACCGCAGTCAGGAGATCCAACAGTTCCGACGCTATCGGCATCGTTCATTTCACCAACATTCTTAGGTTGGGCGAGAGCTTCTCTGGCACGATCTTCAAATTTTTCTGTCACGAGACGATTGTATCGCATTGACATTAAAAGTCTAGAACGAGCCTTTTTTCTCGTGTGAGGGATCAAAGTAGATTTTAACCTCGGCCTCTTCGGTTCCCAGAAGTTCCTGGGCCCGGATTAAAGCATCCCGGGTTGAGATGTTCGGGTTGCTGGGTGCGTTAAAGAAGAGGTTGGTTTCGCCTTCCTTGCGACGGCATCCTCGCTGAAGAGTTTGAAGAACTCCTGAGCTTTTTAGCACCTTGTATACGTCGCGGGTTGCTCCCGATACAATGAGGTGGCGATCGTGGGAGCGAACAAAGCGAATGAGTTCACGAAGGGACATGACGCTAGTAGCGTCAAGATGCCGGGCATTTTTTAGGCGCAGGATGATTACCTTAATGTTGGGGTCAACAACGAGGCGCTGGACCTGACTTTGAAAAAGATCGGCGGCGCCAAAGAAGAGGGAACCTTCAACATGAACGATCGAAATTGCAGGATTGGGACGTTTCTGTTTTTGATCCAGCTCGCGAAGTTCGCCATTATCGCAAATTTCGTATTCGACAAGGTGGGGGCGGGAAACCTTTCGAAGGAACAAGAAAATCGACAATGAGACCCCGATGAAAATTGCTACATAGAGAGGGAAAATTAGAGCAGCCAGAAAAGTTAGGATGAGAACGCCCCCATCCTCGGGCGTTGATCGAAGGCAGATTCGGATATTTTTCTTTTTGATCAATGACGCGGCTACTGCAATGACCAAACCGGCGAGAGCTGCTTTTGGGATAAATGCGACTGGATTGGGGATGAGGAACGCGAAAAGAAAAAGCGCAATGAGGCAAAAGAATCCTGCAAGAATCGATGAAACACCGGAACGTGCGTCGGACTCATAGTTTAGCGCGGAGCGTGTGAGAGAACCGGAGGAAGGCATTGCTGCTGTGAATGCACAGGCGAGGTTGCTCATTCCGACTGACATCATGTCTTGATTGATTTCGGTTCGGCTTCCCGTTCGAGATGCGAGCGATTTTGCCATCACCGTATTTTCAAGAGTGGCTAAAAAAGCGATAGCAACGGCAACCCCAAGAAGGTTCGAGATGTCAGCAAATAAACCTGAACTTGTTGGCTCAGGTAGACGAAGGGTTAGATCGTTTAGCGAAAAGCTAGAGAATGTTGGGACGGCGGCATCCCAGCCTGGGGACTGAGATGCGATTAAGGTTGAAATGATTGAGGCGAGAGCGAGTGAGATTGCAAAATTAGGCAAAGCTTTCAACCATCTGCTCATCGCAAGATAAGAGACAAGGGTGCTAAATCCAAGGACGGCAGGCTGCCAGAGGTAGGTTTTTTTTGCCGCTACCAGTTCGCTGAGCATACCAAAGAAGTTGCTGGCAGGAACCACGACTTCGCTTACCCCGAAAAGATGTTTGCACTGGTTGATGATAATCAAGATGGCAGCACCGGTGATATAACCCACGAGGACACTTTGGCTAACGTATTGAATTAACTCGGCAGCCTTTAGGATTGCGCCGATCAAGCAAATCATACCGACCATGAGAACAAGGAGAGGCATGAGATTCAACTTCTCGGCGGTGGAATAAGTGCCGGCTGCGAAGAAGCTAAAGACCATGAGGGAGGTCGCATTAGTGGGGCCCAGAATGGTATGCTTGGAACTTGCAAATAGGGGGGCAACAATAGCTGCAATTGCGGAGCATACGATTCCATAAAGAATCGGAAGTTCGGCAATTGCAGCATAAGCCATGCCTTGGGGAATAGCCAGAAGGGCGATGTTGATCGCAGCCCGGAGATCCGCTTTACCGTCTGACGAGGTGTAGTCTGAAAAGTTGTCTCGGAAAGGGAAAAGGCGGAGCTGATTGCTGGCAGCCCATTTTCCAAAAGCGCGATAGGCGAGTCTGACTTGTCGCATCACCTTATCCATATCCGTAATCTATGCGCGTTTAGTGGCACGGCGAAAGAGGAAAGTCCCTAAAGCGAGGCAAGCAAGGTTAGGAATCCACATTAAAACTTTGGTGAGCATGAGGTTTGAGCCCTGAGTTTCATCAGCAATGATAAAGAAAATGAAGTAGGATACTGCTACTCCAAGACTCATACCTGACCCTGATGAAGTTTCCTTCCTTCGTGCTGAAAGCCCGAGAGGAATTCCGACGAAGGCAAGGGCGAGGGGAGCAAAGGAAAAGGAGATTCGGCGAACTCGTTCGGCATCAAACTCGTCTAGTTTCTCGTCGGTTAAGTTGGCGGGCGGGTTAGCTAGAAGTTCGCGGATTTGCTCATTATCGAGTCGATTGGCTTTTACTCGACGAGTTTTTCCAGCTGCTAGGGGTAGGATCCAAGGCTCGATTTCTCCGGCGGAACCTTGCTGGATAGCTTGATCCTCATTATATTTTTCCAACCAAACCCCACTAAGCCGTAATTCAAGCTTTTCGACCTCTTTGTCGGGAGTGATTGAGGCAACGTCGCGTGCATAGAGGTAACCAACTGGCCACTCGCTTGTTTCATCTGCTCCCAATTCATAAGCGTGGAATCCCTGAAAGCTGTCGTCTGGATTGCGGGATTCGATATAGATTCGTTGGCCTTTCATCCGAGATTGAACGACCCCCGGGTCAAGAAGGCGAAGTGGGTCCTCTTTAAAGGTTTCATAAAGCATTACCTTGAGTTCACCTTTAGATCGTGGAGAAACGGTCGCGTTGAGCCAGAGACATAGAAGGGAAAGAAGCAAACCCATAAAGAGGATTGGGGAAGCAATGCGATAAAGCCCCATACCTGCGGTGCGAAGAGAATTGATTTCTTGATCTGAGGAAAGTCTTCCAAAAACGAGTAACACTGCTGCCAAAAAACCCCATGGGATCGTGAAGACTAAGGATACTGGTAACAACTTTAGAATAAAGATTCCAAGAAAGGAAATAGGGGCACGTCGGTCAACGAGGAGCTCGTTGATCTCTTTGAAGATATTTCCGAGGACTAGAACGACACTTAAAATGAGAACCGCATAAAATGCTGTAACAGATACCTGCCGGGTGATGTAGCGGTCACTTTTTAAAAACATCCTCGATGGCGAAGGGTAGCTCCTGTCTCGTTCAAGGTCGAGAGGGAACGCCGCCTAAAATAGCTTCTTTTTTTATAAGAAAAGGTGGCGGAGAGGGAAGGAATTGAACCCACCAAGGACAGATTGCCCTTCAACGGTTTTGAAAACCGCGGCGACCACCAGGCACGCAGCACTCTCCGCGGGAAGGCTGGCCGACATTTGGGAGGGCGTCAAATGAATGAATTCGATCTGATGATTTTTTTAAATCGAGAGAATCTTAGTTTTCAGGAGCTCACTTAAAGTGATGGGGTGGTGTGGTTCGGTAATTAGGTTAGTTTTTTGAAAGGTTTCGCTAGTGAAAGTCGTGTGAAACTGTCGCGAATTCTTCGGACATGTTTAAGGGTTTTAGGGATGTGACATAGACCGTTGGCTGCTGCCCTTCGGTGATTTGTAGACGGCCTTGGGCGAGTAGGAATGATTCGCTGGTAATGATGAGTTTAAATTGGTGAAAAGTTTTCCGAGGGATGAAAAGGTTTGCGATTCCAAATTCGTCTTCAAGCGAGATGAAGCAATGCCCCTTCGCGGTGCCTGGGCGTTGCCGGCAGATAACCAAGCCTGCGATGATGAGTCGTTTTCCGTGGGGTATTTTAAAGAGGCTCGCTGAGGTGGCTATTTCGATATTTTGTTGTTTTCGCCAAAGCCTCATTGGGTGGGGTCCTGTAGTCGCTCCCACTAGAGAGAGGTCCGCTTGAAGTCGTTCGGTAGCTGACATCATTTCTAAAACTTGTTCTTGAGCTGACGAGTTTGCAAAAAGGTCATCGAGTGGTAGTTGCTCGGCTTGCCAGAGAGCATCTCGACGATGCTCGATTTCCGGAAGATCGTTTAAAGCGCCGGCGGCTGCGAGAAGGCGGCGTTCTTTGATGTTTGGGCGAACTCTCCGAAGGAAGTCATCGAGCGAGGCGAAAGCGGAGAAGGAACGTTCTTCAATCAGGCGCTCCATCGTCTTTTGACGTAATCCTTTCAGTCGGTGGAAGCCGAGGCGGAGGGTTTTATCGTCAGTCACTTCGGTCGAGATCATAGAATGCTTCACTGAGATTGGCTTTGTCCTTATGTCGTGTCGTTTCGCGTCCTGCAGAAGGGTGTTGACCGAGTAAAATCCCATCGGCTGATTGTTGATCAGCCCGCAGTAAAATTCAGCTGGGCGGTGGACCTTGAGCCAGCAGGAAGCGTAAGCGATAAGGGCGAAGGAAATAGCGTGGGATTCGGGAAAGCCGTAAAGCGCAAAGGAGCCAATCGATTCGATGACTCGTTGCTGAACCTCGGGTGCAACTTTCCGTTCGTTCATGCGGGTTTTTAGTTTGTTTACGATGGCATTCATG
>Ga0206682_10000172_pt1 | contig 67666 bp, 35 predicted proteins | sample M240m12015metaG_FD_155444 | JGI IMG/M metagenome (GOLD analysis project Ga0206682, IMG submission 155444) | Ammonia-oxidizing marine archaeal communities from Monterey Bay, California, United States - M2 40m 12015 | ecosystem: Environmental > Aquatic > Marine > Intertidal zone | place: USA... | reverse complement strand
AAGCAACGCAGTCGCTCCTGCGGATCTTCTGCCATGATGTACGGCCGCGTGCCAAACGGTGGACCGGGGAGTTCCGCGGCGGACATCACGCCCGATTCGCGACCGGCGGCGACGGCGTTTGTTCTGTAATCAAACACAGAGCCGAATCGCCGGAGAAAACCGAGTAAGAGATCGCCCAACAAACCGGCTTTATTTACAGCTACCACTGGGCCCGTTTGTTTCAAGTGCGAAACCACAAGCGACACGAGCAAGTAGCCCCCACACCCTCCAGTCGCGGCGTCGTTCAAGTGATGCGTGCTAAGAAGGCGCTTCAAGTAAAAGACCAATGGTTTCAACGCCGTGTACGTCTCGACTTGTTCGCGAATCCAGTACACGGCTTCGAGGCCGTTTGAAGTTCCTAAGGACAGATCCACGGCGATATATGGCGGCACAGCACTTTTCATTTTAATGATCGGAACCTTCGCCGAGGCGATGATCTCCGCTCGCGACACAGCGTTCACCTTGCGCAAGAATCGAGCCATTTTTCGCAAGTGGCCGACGATTTCGTCGCGTTCGCTTCGTGTAAACCCACCACCGCCGCCCTTGCGCGACTGCGGACCGACGCCGAGTAAAACTAAATCTAGATCGGCTCCTGCGAGCGCCAGCCCCGTGGCGCCGCTCCCGAATACGTGCAGAGAGCAATCTTTGTGATTAGCGTAATGTCGAGCGATGGCGGATTGAATGGCGTCGAAACACTGTTGTCGACGACTCGCTTCGTGCGTAGACATCTCGCTATGCTTCACGAAATCAATCACTTGCGAATGCAAAGAATCATCGCCGACGACTCGATCGCTCTCGATGTTGTTGAGCTCAGTCTCCTCGACGTTGAACGAAAAGTTATGATCGTCTTCCTCATCCGTGTATTCGTCGAATGAATCGTCGAAATGATCGTCTTCGGCATCGCTTTCATCGATCGTGTTGTCCTCGGCGCTCACGGAACCATCGCAACGCGCATCGCTCGCGCTTTCTTCGCTCGTCGCCGCACTCGCGGACGTCTCGATCCCGTTCATCTCGCGCATCGCGTCCGCCACGCCCTTGGCGAGCGTAAATTTCCTTTTAAACACCAACCGCTCCCTTTGACTCGACGGCAAGCGCTCTTCGCTCTTCGTTTCCACCACCCCTCGTCGCTGTAAATCACGCAGCGTCTCCAGAACCTCTGACTCAAAATCTACCGCCGTCCCCGTCGCCGCCTTTGTCTCCTCGTCCCAATTCGCCGCCCCCGCGCGAAGCGTCCCCACCAACGTCTGCGCGTCGCACGCCGTCGGCGCCGCTCGACTCATCGCCTCCACCACCAACTCCCGCCATCGCACGCGTCGATCCTCGTCGTCGTGCCTCTCCCTCCCGCGTCCCGTCGTCGTCGCCGCGCTCGTCGTCGCCGCGCTCCTCGTCGTCCCGCGCGCGTCGCCCGCCCCTCGCCCGCCGCGTCCGCCTCCCGCGCGCGCCGCCGTCGCCGGCGCCCCCCGCGACGTCGACGACGCGCCCCACCTCGCGGCGCGTCGCTCTTTCCTTCGCCTCGACGCGCTCATCGCTTTCCGTCGTCCGTCGCGTCAATCGACCTCGGCGGCGCGCGTCGCGTCGACGCGCGCCCGGCGCGCTCGCGCGCGCGCGCGCGCGCGGCGTCGACCGGTCGAGGCGCGACCGCGCGCGCGTCGTCGCGTCGCGTCGGTCGTTCGCGTCGCGCGCGCGCGTGTGGCGCGCCGACCGACGCGACGCGCCGAGACTCGACTCGACGGCGCGCGACGCGCGCGTTCGCCGCACACGCGCGCGCGGCGGCGCGGCGACGACGCGCGCGGCGACCGCGCGAGCGTCGACGCGCGCTCGGAGCGCGCCGCTCGCGGCGCGAAACGCCGACCGCGCGCGCGCGGGACGTCGAACGCGCGGGTGGATAAAATGCGCGCGACGACGCGCGCGGACGCGCGCGACGCGCGCCTCGCGACGGCGCGCGCTCGAGAGGGACTCGCGCGCGCGCGTCGACGCGCGCGCCCCTCGCGCGCGCGCGCGTCGACGCGGACGCGCGCGAGGGCGGCGGTGGAGGGCGACGCGGGCGAGGACGTCGCGGCGCGAGCGCGCGAGGCGAGACGACGCGCGGAGGCGCGCGCGGAGGCGCGATTGGCGGAGACGTGGGCGCGGCGCGAGGGCGAGAGAGACGCGCGGGCGGACGCCGCTGAAGCGCGGGATGGCGCGCTGGCGGAGCTGGAGTCGGCGCGCGAGGCGTTGAGGCGCGCGCGCGAGGACAAGGAAATCGTCGAGGCGACGTTGGCGCGGACGCGCGAGGACTCGGCGCGGCGCGCGGATGCGGCCGCGACGGAAACGGAAACGCTGCGACGCGAGCTCGAGAAGGTGCTGGACGCGCTCGACGGCGAGAAAAAGGAAAATGCGCTCGTCGAAGAGCGCTTCGCGAGCGAGCGCGAGCGCTTGTCCGACGAGGCGGTCGACGAAGCGAAGCGCCTCCAAGCGAAGCTTGACGATGCATCCGTCGAAATTGAGCGAGCGACGCAGGCGAGGGACGCCATTGAAGAGCAGATGGCTGACGCTGTGGCTAGCAACGCTGCGACAAAGGACGAGACGCTCCAGTTGAAGAAACAACTTGACGACGCAGTTCATGCGCTATCGGATGCCATCATTGAAAAGTCAAGCGCGGAGTCGAAAATCGCGGAGACGGAGGCCCGAAACCAGGAGTTGGAGAAGGCCAAGGCGTCGATGGTGTCCAAAGCGGAGCTGGATTGCGTGAAAAATGAACTCAAACAAGCCACACTCGGTCGCACCGCAGCGGTTGAAGACTCGGAACGGCTCGCAGACATGCTCCAAGCAGCAAAACGCGAGCTGGAAATACTTGCGCTTGACAAAAAAAACCTGCAGCAGGAGCTCGCAGAGGTAGTGGCGAAGCCGCCGCAGGTCTCCGCGGGGGACATTGAGTTGTTTGAACAGCTTGTGGCGTCGCAAAAAGAAGAACTCGCCACGCTCCGCGATCTCGCGGACACGTCTATGGCGAAAGTGAACGAGTTGGAGGAGGAAATCGACCGACTTTTGGACCAACTGGAAGAGCGCGACGCCGAGCTCGAAGAAAAGAACCGTGCCACGACGTCGCCACCAGGGCTGATTGAGTCCCCCATCGTGGTCACAGATGGAGTCGTCGTCAACCAAGAAGCGAGATCCTACGCGGATCTGGTTGAAGAAACCGTTCGAGCGCAATTGATGGACACTATTGAGGTGGAAGCCACGAGTTATATCGACGAGCAAGATAAACGTTTGGTGGAACAAGCGTCGGGTGACGCGCGGAAAACAACTGATGGAGTGTATTACTTTGTCGGCGACGTCCGACCTTCAACACGAGTTCGCCTGATATATAATCGCGAAACCACATCTCGAATGTCGCGCGATGGTCAAGTATTTGCACACGTTGGATTCAACGGATGGAGTCTGGGTGTGTCCAAAAAAATTGGTATGACTCCACTGGCGCACGACGCCAAAGAGCGCGATATCGATCACAGAGTACGCGACCAAGGGAGCTGGTGGATCTGCGAAGTTGAAATTCCACCAGGCGCGAGCACGGTTGAGTTTGTGTTTAGCGACGCCAACGGTTTTTACGATAACAATAGCGGCAAAGATTACCACTGCCCGGTTGATGTTGAGAATTTACCGCGTGAACACAGAATCTCAGCCCGGATCAAAGCGGAGACGGAGCGACGTCGAGACGCGATTGAAAAGTGCGCTAAGAGAGCTGGCAAACGCGCAGCACGCCATGCAGAAATGCGCGCCACTGCGTTAGTACGAGCAAGTGAGGGGGCAGCACTGATGCGTGTGCACACTGTGCCGTATCAAGGGAAAGCGGGCGGTGAAATGACGATCGTTTATCGCGCCGAAGGCGGTCCACTGGGAGATGCACAGAATATCTTCTGCGAGGGCTCGTGGAATAGATGGAACCACGGCGCTTCGTTCGGCCCTAGTGTCATGCAGCGCGGTGACACCCCGGGGACGCTGGAACTTACAGTGAATGTGCCCGCGGATGCGCACGTCATGGATTTTAAGTTCCTCAACGAAGACGTCGCATCGCCGCAAACGAGATATGATTCCAACAACGGTGCGGACTACCACGCACCGGTGACTGGTGGCTCAGGAGCGGCTCCGAAGTTGAACGTCGTCCACATCGCAGTCGAGATGGCGCCCATTTGCAAAGTTGGCGGCATGGGTGACGTCGTCACCGCCCTCGCGCGTGCGACTCAAGAAGACGGGCACAACGTCGAGGTCATAGTGCCGCACTACGATTGCATGCTCTTCGATGCGGTGGATGGTTACCATCGCGCTGGCAGCTGCGTTCACCACGATGTTCAAGTTGACGTGTTTAAAGGATGGGTTGAAGACGTTCCAGTGACGCTACTTCGTCCCAAAAATGGACATTTTGACGTCGGTTGTATATACGGACGCCACGACGATCACGTGAGGTTTGGCTTTTTCACTGAAGCAGCGTTGACGTGGATGCGATCAAAGAATAAAGAGGTTGATATCATTCACGCGCACGACTGGCAGACCGCACCCGCGACCTGGGGTAATTATCCAAAGGCAGCGACGGCGCTCACGCTTCACAATTTACAGTTTGGAGTCGACCTGATACGCCGTGGAATGGAGTCATGCGACATTGCAACCACGGTGAGTCCGACGTACGCCGACGAGGTGCGTTCACACCACGCCGTCGCGCCGTCGCAGGACAAATTCGTTGGGATACGAAACGGTATCGATACCGACATTTGGAACCCATCAGCAGATGAATTCTTGCCGTTAGTGTACGACTCCTCTAACGCGATTGCGGGCAAGGCGGCAGCGGCGGCCGAGCTGTGCAGGCGACTCGGTATCCAGCACCCCGAAGGCGCGCCAATCGTTGGTGTCGTTTCACGACTTACGGCGCAAAAGGGAATACATCTCATCAAGCACGCGTGTCATCGCGCGCTTGAGCGCGGTGCAACGTTTGTTCTGCTAGGAAGCGCGCCTGATCCGGCGCATCAACACGAGTTCAACGCTCTCGCGGACGAGATGAAGCGCAAGTATCCAGGACGAAGCGGCTTTATGTTCAAGTACGACGAGCCGCTGTCGCACTTGATTTATGCCGGCTGTGATTTCCTTCTCGTGCCATCAATGTTCGAGCCGTGTGGGTTGACACAAATGATCGCCATGCGTTACGGCACTGTCCCAGTGGTTCGCCGAACCGGCGGCTTGCGCGACACCGTCTTCGACGTCGAAAACGACGGCGAGCGGAGCGCAATGACCGGAGTTCCCCTAAATGGTTTTGTTTTCGACGGCACCGAAACCCCCGATATCGACTACGCGCTTAATCGTGCCTTGGACGCCTTTTACGACCGTCCCCGTTGGCAATCGCTCAACCTCGTCGAGCGCACGCTGAATCTAGATTGGTCTTGGTTCGAGCCAGCCAAGCGATACGAAGACCTGTACTGGGCATCTCTGCGACACAAACGCGGCCGCTAATACTCGCCGTCATTATAATACGAAATAATACGAAATGTACCATTGAAACCATTAGAACCGTTCTACGTCACAGCGCGGGAAGTGCGGCACGCGCCGCTGCACTATCCCCACAGCGCGCCGCGGCTGAGATCTGTGAAAATGCCCTTGATTTACGCCTTCGTCGCTCGTCGAACGACCGTGCTCGCGGAGTTTACGAACTACAGCGGGAACTTTAGCACGATCGCGATCCAGGTGAGCGCGCGAGCGAACGATGCGCGACGCGCGCGCGATACCGTCGCGAGGGGGTCGAACGAGGGCGGTGCCCAGTGCGCGTGTGCGCGAATTTGCGCGCGCGCGCGCGATGACGGTGCGAACGCGACGCGAACGCGAGACTGATGACGGCGTTGATGGTTTCGCGCGCTACGTAGGCGTTGGAGAAGCTTTCAGACGATAACACGCGATTTACGTACACGGCGGATGGGCACACGTTCAACTACGTCGTCGAAAACGGGTTCACGTATCTCGTCGTGGCCGACTCAGAGCTCGGACGCCACGTCCCATTCGCGTGCTTGGATCGGATCAAGTCCGAGTTCACGCGCGATCATGCGTCGGAGGCGCAGGATGCCATCGCGCACTCGCTGAATAAATCGTTCGCGCCGAGGTTGAAGGAACACTTGGAGTTTTGCTCGGCGAACCCAGAGGCGGTGAGTAAAGTGAGCGCGGTGCAGCAACAGGTGAGTCAAGTGAAGGAAATCATGATGGATAACATCGAGAAGGTGCTCGATAGAGGGGAGAAGATTGAGTTGTTGGTCGATAAAAGCGACGCGTTGCGGTTCGAAGCTGCGAATTTTCACAAGACGGGAAGAGCGTTGAGACGGAATTTGTGGTGCCAGAACATGAAGATCAAAGTTGCTTTTGGCTTGATCATCTTCGCGCTCCTATTGACGCTCATTTTTACTCTATGCGGGAAGAAGTGTCGTTGATGAAGTGACGATTTTAGTTCTCTCACCATCTGGTGTAAACGCTTTGTAAAATCATCCATTTCAAACGCAAACAAAAGTACACGCGTGCTAGCAACTTACTACTCATCGTCGAACTTCAAAGCTTCACGAACGTCTTTCGTAGACGCTCGTCTGAAATCGAGCGACCCTCTACGACTTTTTCGATTCTCAGCTTTGGCGTGCGCCTCCTTCGCGTCACGCAAAAGTTCACGATGCCATACTTCCATTCTAAATAAAATTTCTCCAGCTCGTGTGGACGAGCAGAAACACAGCGGTTGCCCGTCCATGATTTTAATCAAGTTGAAAGTTCCGACCCCGAGGTCTATTTTGTACGACAGGAAGTTGATTTGCGACTGCCAGAAACCAAAAGTCCACACGCGTTCGGTGTCGAACATCGGCATGTCGGCGAGCCCTTTCTTGCTCTTTCGCAACAGCGCCTTTAAGATTTTCTGTCGTCTGCTTGGGCTCGTACCCGGGGGAAATATGTCGGACCTAGCGTCGACGTTTTCGATGATTGAGCCTTCGATATCTTGCACGTCGCCCTCGTATTCGCAACTCATCGCCTGCGCTGCGAGCGCTATGGGTGCCAACATGAAGGGGCGCTCGTCCGTCGGCATGGAGAGTTCGATGCCCCATTTCTCACCGAATCCGCGCACGACGCGCGCGCACAGCGCCAACAACCAGCGAGACGGGAGGTTTTGCAACGGGCGCGATAAACACTGACCGATGACACAGTCGTTCATGGCGATCGGACGCTTGAACTTGCCCTGTATGGCGAGTTGAATCGTTCGCGCCTTGCCCTCAAAAATCTCAGGTGGCGTGTTTTCCAAACCACGCAAGTACACAATCATTCTGCCTTTGAAGATATCTGAATCGATTTCGAACGGCACTTGCGCGCGAATCATACTGTCTGGAAGCTGATCCTCTTGCGTGATGGCTTGTGAATCCGCTGGCGTGAACCGAAGAGCGCACGGCGAGTCAGGCCACCTGGCCGGATCGACGCACGGCGGCGGTCCCGCTCTGTCTTCCGGACGGGTCGATTTTCGCTGCATGTTTATCAGCCGCGACGCCGTGCGCTGAATCGAAATCGCTGATGCTTGCAGAAACGATGAGGGCGTTCGCTCGAGGTTGATTTCTCCGCCATCATGAAGCGTCGATCGATGTTTCGCCGGCGAATCATCGACAAACGCGTTCAAGCCCGATTCGGACGACTGTCGCTTTGTGGTGCCCTCGAAGACTGATTGACGAGTCAAATCTGCCACGTAAAAGAACCCCAGTAGACTCGAAATCCCGACCGCCACGGCCGCACAGGCTGCGATGACCATCAAAAGTGAATCTAACGACATTCGAACCCCAACGAACGACGTGAGCGCCATCGCATCCGTCTTAAAAAAAGGCAAAATAGCGTACGCGATGAGCGCCACGACGCTCGCGCGCAACACGCTCAACTCCATTTTCAACGCCGACATCACGTCTTCGACTCTTTCCATCGCCGACGCGTGTTCACTCGACAGCGCCTCCACCGCTGCCGTGTGCCTATCCACCACCGTCCGCACATTCTTCATCCGCGATTCCATCGCGAGCATCTCCGTCGACACGTAATACCTCGCCGCCGATATTCCCGGTCCAACCCCCAAATGATAGCTATACAAGTGTGACCGCTTTTCAAACTTGATCTTCGCCGACTTCGTCACCCCTACGATCAACTTCGCCGCCATGAGTTCGTTTCCGAGTCTCACCGCCGCGTCGCTGTCCCGCACCGTCCGACTCGCCACGAGCCACTGCACCGCCTCGCGTCCCGTGAAGCAATTTCTATGTTTGGTAAATCTTCTTCTGTGCTTACCCCCGCCCAGCGACTTTCGCATCTTCACCACGACGTCGAACAATTCATTTTCGCGCTCGAGCGCGCTCAGCGCGTCGAGCGATCGCGCGTTCGAGTCGAGAAACGCGGCGTCGGCGTCGGCATCTCGCGCGTCGTTGAATTCAGAAAATTCACTCTCGAGGTCGTCGTCGAGCGTCATGCTGATCACGCTGTCGGTCTCGATCGCGTCCACGGACGCGCGCGCGACGTGCGTCGAGGTCGCGTGCGGCGCGGCGTCGTTCGCAGCGCGCATCGCGCGACCGAACCGGCGGCGCCGAGGCGCGGCGGAGTCGCGCTCTGACGACCGGGCGAGCGAAGCGCGAACTCGAAATCGACGCGAGTCCTCTCGACGATATTATTAAACGCGCGCGCGATTACTGGGATGTACTTACTGAGGTGTCGTGATCGGGTGTGGTGCGCGCGCCGCGCGCGCGACAGCCGCGGCTGACTCGCCGCGGCGCTCTCGCGAAGACGTTCGCGCCGAATTCGCTCAATCCATGTCGACGACGTCCGCCGCCGCCGCGTCCATCATCCCCGCCTGATCGATCGTCGCGTCGATCGGCGCCTCGACGTTCGCGCTCGCGTCTTCCGCCGCGGACGCGCCCCACGCCGCCGCCGCCGCCGCCGCCTTCATCTCCTCCGTCACCGCATCGACGTCCGTCCCGTCCGCCCCCGTCGCGCGCACCGCGCGCATGTCGAACGCCACGCTCGCGTCTTCTTTCCCCAGCGCGCCGTCGCCCGCGGCTTTCGCGCGCTTCGACGGCGTCGCGCCCGTCACCGCGTCCTCGAGCGGCTTTTCGATCTCGTCGCGCAGCGTGTCCTGAAACTCGCGCGACACGTCCTGCAGCTCGCGAATCGTGGGCTGGAACTCGCGCAGCGTCGCGCCGAGCTGCTTGGCGATGTCCGCCAGCCCCTTGGGGCCGAACACGAGCAGCGAGACGACGCCGATGACGAGCGCCTCGGGCGCGCCCACGCCGAAGAGAGAATTCGCGCGCTGAAGCGCACCGCGCCGACGCGCGTCGCGCGCCGCCAGCGGCGTCGCGGACGCGGCGCCTTTGCGCGCGCCGCGCGCCGCGCCGGCGCGCCGCAGCGCGACCGGCGGCGTCGTTCGCATCGTCGCGAACGCCATCGCGCGCGCCATCGAATGCGGCGTCCGAACGCGTCGCGTCGCGTCGCGTCGCGCGTCGCGTCGCGCATGCGCGTCGACGGCGCGGACGACCGCGCGCGAACGCCCGCGCGCGGGGCGCTGAGCACGAGCGCGGTCGCGCGCTTCGACGAGCTCGACGAGGACGACGTCGGCGATGTCGATTTTCAACACGACGACGACGAGGACGCGCGCGGCGACGGCGCGCGCGACGGCGACGGCGCGCGCGACGGCGTGGTCGGACGGTACAGAAAGATGCGCGCGCGGTTCGATTCGTTCAGCGGCGCGCTGAGCGACGCGCGAGGGGCGTTCGACGCGTTCGCGTTCACGGGCTGGAGCGAAGAGCAGAAGAAAATCGTCGTCAAGCTCGCGTTCCTGGCGACGTTCGCGGTGATGTTTTACGCGACGATGGCGGTGATATTCGCGCACGTGTGGATCGGGATGGCGAAGGCGATCGGGGTGCGAGTGCTGTGGGGGGTGGGGGTGTCGATCGGGCTGGCCATGGCGCCGCCGGTGTTTCCGAACGCGGCGGCGCACGCGTTGGCGCTGGTGCTGATGGCGGCGGAGGTGGCGCTGTTGAGCGTGAACGCGATACTGTTGGGATTGGTGCATTTAGCGATCGTGCTGAACAAGCACGTGCTGCCGTCGTGGTTTCATCGGGCGAAGGTGGCGCTGCGCGAGAGCGCGGGCGGCGTCGACCATCGCGGGCGCGCGAACGCGCACTTCGTCGAGCATCGGCAAGAGACGTTGTCCGAGCTCGAGCGGGCGAAGGACTACCGAGAGTGGATCGCGGTGGCGAATAAGCTCGACGCGTTTCCCGCGGACGTCGGTGAGGGTGGGTCGCGTTGGAAGGCGGATGAAAAATCGGACGTGTACGACAGGCAGCTCGTCAAGGTATATTTGAACACGATGAGGACCGCGCGCGAGCGCGACGATCTCACGGCGCTCGGGTTGTGCTTGCGAACGGTGTTACACCGAAACTTTGCCGGGATCGATAGGTTGCTCCACCTGAGATTTTCTCGAGTCGGAACGAAGAAACTCGTGCAAGATTTCAACGACGAAATCGTCGCCGTCATCAAGCACATAGCCGAAACCGCAGATGACGAGCAGGCGATGGAGATGCTTCAAGTGTTAAAAGAGTCGTACCGTTCGCTCGGACGCACGGCGCTGTGCTTATCTGGCGGCGGCGCACTGGCGATGTATCATTTCGGAGTCTTGCGAACGTTGTTGCAAGAGGGACTGTGCCCGCAAGTCATCTCGGGTACGAGTGGTGGCTCGATCGTCGCCGCGTTTTTGAGCTGTCATTCGCCCGAAGATATCTTGCAAGCGATTCGCCCGGACGTGTCCACTCGTTACGGGCGCCGATGGTTCCCACGTCCGCTGAAAATGGCGCTACACTTTTTGAAGCACGGCGTTTTGATGGACGCCGAGGGGTTTTCGAAGACCACAAAGGCATACTTTGGCGACACGACGTTTGAGGAAGCGCTAGCGATATCCGGAAGAGCAGTCTCTATTCAAGTGTCCATTGGCTCACAAACCGGTTACGTTCTCAATCACCTGACTTCTCCCAACGTGCTCATTCGCACCGCGGTGTGCGCGTCGTGCGCGCTACCTGGTTTGATGCGCCCTGTGGAGATTCTCGCCAAAGACAAGCACGGAAATTTAGTGCCATTTCATCCACCCGATGTGAAGTCGTACGATGGCACCATCACCCAAGACATCCCGTCAGCACGCATGACGGAGCTTTTCAACTGCAACAACTTCATCGTTTCGCAGGTGAACCCGCACCTAAACTTCGTGCTACACCTCGCCGAGGAATCACACGGGCGACGGCAGAAGACCGCGCGTAGTTATCAGCGTCGTAATGCGGTTCAGAAGCTGTTGCGTGTCGCCAACTTCTTGCTGCTGAACATCAAGTACTCTATTCAAAAACTTCTCGAAGTTGATTTGCTCGACATTCGGTTCGTTCGCACGCTGCAAGGAGTGTTGATGCAAGACTTCAGAGGCCACATCACCATTCTGCCATCGCTTCGTTGGACGGATTACTCCAGAATCTCCAGCAACCCAACTGAGAAGGATATGGATCGTTACATCTCGCGAGGCGAGCAATCCACTTGGCCGCATGTCGAGTCGATTCGCTACACGATGAAAATTGAAACCACGCTCGTCGACAGCATCCGCGCTTTGTCCAAGCGCGTCGACGCTACGGGCGAAAAGATCAAACGAACGAACTCACATGGGTTCTTAGAACATTAATTAAATTCGACGGCGGCGGCGTTACCGCCCGCCGTCTCCGCTAGACCTGTACAAGTGTATTACGAAACGCAGCTGTTGTCCTTCACTCTCGGTCGGCCTCACTTACCCGCGCCGATGACACGTCTACCCGCGGCGCAAATCACCAAGTTCTGGTTCGGGTACGCGAGGCACGAGCTCAGGGCGCTCGCGCGACCGAACAAGGCGCAGATGGCGCTTTGGTTCGGCTCGAGAGAAGAGGACGACATCGTCATCCATCGAACTTTCGGTGCGCATTTGCGCGCCACGAGCGAGCTTTACGCGAGCCAACCCGCAGACGAGACGATCGCGCTCGAGTCGTTCGAGGACGTGCTCGCAGATATCATCACGCTCGATCAGTTCTCGCGCGTGATTCATCGCAAAACCGCAAAGGCTTTCAGCAACGACGCCGCCGCCGCGTCTCTGGCGAGACGAGCGCTGAGCGACGACGCGTTCATGAAACAAGCGGCACCGCTGGAACGTATGTTCATAGAAATGCCGCTCATGCACAGTGAGGATGTCGCCGACCACGAGTCGTTGTTGGCGATGCGAGGCATCGACGTGAGCGGGATCGATGTCGACGGTGCGCACGACGACTTCGCGGTGAAACACTACTGCGTCGTGCGAAAATTCGGAAGGTATCCGTACCGCAACAAAGTATTAGGACGCGTTAACACACCCGAGGAGCAGGTGTACCTAGATAGCAGGCCGAGCACGTACGGCCAATAGTAGTCATCGTCGATAGCCGTGTATTTGAGGACGCGCCGCTCCCCAGTTCACCGCGCGCGAGAGCGTTCACTCGTTCGCTCCCCAGTTCACCGCGCGCGAGAGCGTTCACTCGTTCGCGCACACGAAGCGAGTTCAAAACACTCGCACTCGCGAGATCGCTCTCACTTTACGCGCCGTCCTCGTCGCTCCGTGAACGCGTCGAAACGCCGTCGTCCACGTCACAAGTTTATCCAAAAAGTAAACATGCGAGCTTCCGTGACCGCGCGCTCGAGCGCGTTCGTCGGCGCCAGGGCTTTGGTTTCGAAGACGCGTGCGACGAAGTTCTCGCGCGCGGCGACGCGGGCGTCCAGAACGTTCCTGCGCGTCGATGCGGTGGCGGTCGAGATTCGCCACGAAGGCAAGACGTACAATCTGGAGGTGGCGGACGGGGACAACATCCTGGACGTCGCGCTCGACGCTGGGATCGATCTGCGGTACGATTGCAAGATGGGCGTGTGCATGATGTGCCCGGCCAAGGTTGTCGCGGGGGCGATCGACCAGTCGGGGTCGATGCTGAGCGACGACGTCGAGGAGAAGGGCTACGCGCTCCTCTGCTGCGCCGTGCCGCAGGGCGAAGACGTGGTGATTCAGACCGTGAGCGAGGATGAGTTGCTCGAGGAGCAATTGTGCTCGAGCGATTAGGCGATGCGGATGTTAGCAAGATACACGATAATGTTACTTTACAGAGATACACATTCGTCGTACGATGCGTTTCACTTCTTTCCTCGCGACGCCACGCGCTTCGATCGCCGCGACGGCGTCACCGGATCCTTCGAGCGACCAGACCTTCGCGATGGCGTCGTCGGGTCAACTGCGGATTTCTCGTTGTTCACGACGACCGATTTACGTCGCGAACTTCGACGCGACGGCGTCGTCGGCTCCGTGACATTCGTCCGCCGTTCAGGGATTTCGGTGACTGGCACGACGTCGAGCGACGCGCTTATCTCTTCAATTGTATCCGAAATCACCTTTCCCATCATGCGCGCAAACACGTCTATGTGGCTGACGATGTCATCTGTCAACGACACTGGCGCCGCCGCCGTTGCTGCGTCTTCATCGTTCAACATCGCGCTCGCGTCGAATCCGGGAGGCAACGACGGTTGCGACGTCACCTCTTCGTCGCACGCGGCGTCATCCGTCATCACTTGGTTTTCTTGAACCAACATACTTTCAGTCGCCGTCGAATCTGCGAGTATAGACATGGGGACGCCGGGAACGACTCGGTCCATCTGCACTGGCGCCGGGGACCGCAACGGCGATCGAAGTGCCTTTTTCGGCGTCGCCAACTTCTTCGCCGAACGAAGCAGCATCTCCGTTGCTTCGCGCGCCGCTTCCCTATCCAACGAAGATGTCGTCGCACTCACCGTCGGTGACGGCGCGCTCTTTCGTACCACCGGACTCTCCGCGGCGCCTGCGTCGCTAAAATTCAGCCCACGACCGTGACTCTTGACCAATTCCTCCAGCCTCGATCGCCCCTTCGTGAGCGACGTCATCGCATTCTTCACCAACGTGCGCACGTGTTTCGACATCGGCGTCGTCGCTGCGAAGTCGGGCGTCGTTTTCGTCGGCGTCGTGTTCGTCGCCGCTTCGTCTCGCGGCGACGGCGGTGACGCCAGCGCGCTCGACGCGAACGTCCGGTGCGTCGTCGCTCGCAGCATGCGTGACGCCTGCTCCACGGGCGAAATGGGGGCGTTAGCGCGCGGCGACGCCGTCGTCGACGGGAAAAGCGCTCGTTTCGCGCGCGTCGGCGCGAGGCGCGACGACCCATCTTCGTCGGACTTCGACATTTTCTTGGGCGTCGCCGAACGCCGCGGCGAGCGCACGAGCGCGCGTCGGTCGGCCGAGGACATGCGCGGGGATACGGTCGACGCGTGCGTCGTGCGCGCGGGGTCCATTGCGTTCGGGACGAGGACGGGGCGCGTTGGACTGCGGACGTGGCGGAATCGACGATTCATCTTACCCCTCTTGGGGACGCGCGAAGCGTGTGATTCGTTTGAATGCGAATACAACGCGCTAATGAGCTAATACGCCAGTGAATGCTAAACGTCGAACGCGTCGTCGGAGTCGTCGTCGAGCCACTCGGCGTCGTCGGCGTCGACGGCGCCGAGGAGGTCGGTAAGACCAGTGGCGTCTTCGAGCGTTTTGGGATCGTCGAAGACGGCGGTGAGAAATCCGTCGCGATCGTCGCGGTATTTCGCGACGACAGCGGTGGAGCACGCGGTGCATCGAGGGAAGCACGGGGCGTCAAATAGGGTTTGAGTAAACCCGGCGACGCTGCCACGAATTTGATGCGGGACGACGCCCAAGGGCGAGGAGTCGGCTTCGCGCTCCGCGCTCACGTCTTGTTCGCGAGTCGGAGGCGACGTCGTGACGCCATTTTCGGCGTGAAGTAAGGCCACCATGAGTTCGGCGGCGAGCGCACTTGCGATGGGAGCAAGACCTGGGCGTGTCACCGTGCATTGCTGATCTAGCGTGCGGTCCTTTGTGCTATTCGCCGGAGCCATGACGTCGTTGCAGAAGTAGCATCCAAGCCGCGATGACGACGCATGGTCGACGCCGCATCCGTGCCGCATAACGAGATAAGTGTTGAACCCGAGCGCGGTATTAATGCAAAGCTTCCCCTTATCGGCGCAAATCAACGTTGGAAGCCATCTCGATTCGCGTGTGTCCGTGAGCACGTACACGACGTCGTGCGCGTCGATCAACGCCTCGATATCGTCGACGTCTTTGAACACCGATGCTTTCAGTTTCTCGCTGACGCTGTGTCCGGGCATGGGAATACTCATCAGAACTCCTTTGGCAAACATGCCCGGGAAAATTTCTGTGAGCTTTTTCGCCGCCGCAGCAGCCTTGGGCGCGCCGCCGTCGAGACAGTCTTCGAACTCAAACAGCGACTGTCGAACTGGGTTAGAATACGAAACTCGCCCCGAGTCGACGAACGTGATGTGTTTGACACCCCAGCCCATGAGCGTGCGAGCGACTGCGCACCCTAGCGTTCCCGCGCCGATGAGCAAGCACTTAGTGGCTGCGAGTTTTTCTTGGTCCAGTTCCGGAAGCAAACGCCATCGCATGAGTTTTAGATTCAGATCCACTGCCTGCGACGCGAGTTGATTTGGATCCATGCTCGCCCCGAGATCGACCGTGCGCGGGCCCATCTTTCCGCGTGCGTTACGCTCCCAGCCAACCACTTTCATCGTCTCCACATCGAACTTTGGAAAAGACATCGTAAACTTCACACACGCCTCGGCGGCGACGCGCCCTTTGCGCGCTCGTACGCATACCACGTCCAACGCGCTCGCACCCCAACGTGCTGACGCCAACACTGCCAAGTTGCGCAAAGTCCAGCCCGGATGCGTCATCGCGCAGCACGCATCCGCGAACGCGAGCCGCGGCTTCGCACCAGCTCGCGTCCTCGCCTCGTACTCCGTCAAAGCGTACGCCTCGCGGCCGTCCTCGCTCACCAACCACGCAGACGCCCCCCCGCTCGCGATCCATCGCTCACACGTCGCCGCGATGTCGCCATCCACGCCCTCGTTCGTCATTCCCGTGACGGCTGACGACATAATCTTAAACTCCGCGCTCGCGAGCGCCGGAAACGCGAACCAATACGTAAACGACCAACTCTTCAAACACGCGTACGCCACCACCGCGAACGCCCTCAATCGTTCGGGCTCGCGTTCGGCGTCGCCATTCATCACGCTCTCGAGCATCTCTCGTCCCATCGCGCGCATCGCACCGTCGCGATCGAACGTCGCCAACGCCTCGCGCGTGTTCGCGCACGTCAACCGCCCGCGCGTCGTCCACGTCCCTCGTCCTCCCGCCGCCTCCTCGCCCTCGCTCGTCGCGTCGTCGAACGCGAGCGCATCCAACGACACCGCGCTCGACACCTCGGCGTTCTGCGCGCAGCACACGCGCGCGCGGACGTCGATGGGCGTTTCATCCAGTTTCGCCTCGTGCAGCTTCACGCGCGCCGCCTCGCGCCAGAACCCCCCGTCCGGCGCGCTGCACGGCGGTTCGAACATCAGCGGCGTCGTCGCGTCCGCCATCGCGTCCGTCGCCGCGCGCGGTCGCCCCGCGTCCGCGCGCGCGCGTGTGCCGTCACTTCGCGACGATGTTTCGTCTCGCGCGCGCGCTCTCATCGCGCGCCGCCGCGCCCGCGCGCGCGCATCGCGCCGGGTCCGTCAGGCGCGCCAAGGCGCGCGCGTCGGTCGTCGCGCGCGCCGCGGCGAGCGCGCCGGACGAGGTGTATCGCGTCATGAGCGCGAACCAAGAGGTCGCCGTCATCGCCGTCGTCGGCACGTCGCTCGTGCGCGACGCCGCGACGCGGCATCGCACGGCGCCCACGGCGACGGCGGCGCTTGGACGGTCGCTCATGTGCGCGCTCCTGCTCGGGACGTTCAAGGGAGAGGACGAGACGACGCAGCTGACGTTCAAGGGCGACGGGCCGCTCGGGCAAATCGTCGCCGTCGCGACGCACGACGGACGAGCGAAAGGGTTCTGTTCGAACCCGAACGCGGATCCGCCGCTGCGGAGCGATGGAAAATTGAACGTGGGGGCGGCGGTCGGGAGAGGGGTGCTCACGGTGAGCCGGGCGCATCCTTCGATGAAGACGCCGTTTAGCGGGTCGGTGGCTATTAGAACCGGGGAAATCGCGGAGGACGTGGCGGGGTACCTGAGCGAGAGCGAACAGGTCGGGTCTGCCATCGCCGTGGGCGTCGCGATCGATCGCGAGTGCGAGGTGATCGCGGCGGGGGGGTTCATGGTGCAAATTTTGCCGTTCGCGAGCGACGAGACGATTGAGATTTTGGAGCGAATCATACCGTCGCTGCCGTCGTCGACGGCGCTCGTGCAGGAGGGGTTGACGGCGGAACAGATCGCGCAGCGCGTGCTGGGCGAGCTCGGCGAGCAGAAGGATCTCATCACGAGGATGACGCCCGAGTACGGACCGTGCGAACCGACCGAGTTGCGCGGACGAATGTTGCGCGCGGTGGCTTCTCTGGGTAAGGAAGAGGTGGCTAAAATTTTAGCCGAAGACGGCCAAATCGAAATCACGTGCGAGTTTTGCAAGGTGACTAGCGTGCTGAAGGAAGCAGATTTAGCCAAGGCCCAGGGCGAGGTGGACGCAAGGTGACGGGAAAGCGATCTGGCTTCATTGGATTTTTAATGAACAATAACAATTTATTTTTGCGACATTACTTTACAAAGTGGCAGAGCGCCACACTAAATCACCCTCTAACGAGAGCGAATGGAAAGAATTGCTTTGGAAAGTTGCGGTATCGGCGTTTCCCTCGACTTTTTTGGAGAAGTCGAGGGTTCGTAGATATCCGCTAATGGTACACGCGTGGGCTGGTTCTCGATCGTATCGCGAATGATGGCGACGTAGCGATACATGCGATGACTGTCGAGTCGTTCAACGCGCTCCTCTGGAGAGTACTGACGAAGCGCCCAGAGGCGTTCGAAAATCGTCGGCCCTATTCGCTGCGTCGCGGTTTCGTTTTGATCTTCAAAAACCCCGGGCGATGCCGAGCTGGCATCGAATTCTTCTTGAATCGACAAGAAAGACTCTTTCGATTCGGTTGCGGCGATTAAGTCCTTCACCTCCGCTTCGAGTTCAATTTCGTTCGTTGGCATGCTAAACGCCGCAAGGAAAGACGTCCTCGCCCGCTTCGCAGCCGTGATAGGCTTGGAAAGCCCCTTGGCCACGCCTTTGGCGACGTTCGAGACTTGCCTCGTAACCTGACTCGCCTCCATCGTCGACATCGTCGTGGTGTTCATCACGCTTTCAATCGACACACGCTGGCGCCATAGAATTCCAGCTGCACCCCACTCGCGCGGTAAGTCCGCAAACACCCCGGGTCGATCGTTGTCGAGAACCAAGCCTTCGCCGACGTGGCAATATGGTCTGCGAACCAACGGACGCGACATCGGCAGCAAAGGGATGATGTCATCCTTTTGTACGACGCGCAAGATATCAATTTCCTCGATAGCTTGCGCGGTCTCCTTCGGTCCGAGTTTTGGTGAGCCAAACGTGACGACGCGACGAATCTTCGTCTTCTTCTTTTGATGCAGCAACAAAGCGAGCGCGACCGCTGCGGCGCCTCCGAGCGAGTGGCCCGTGAGTTGAAGCTCGTAGCCATCCAATAGCAAAGGCTCGATCGCCTCCAAGCATCGTTGCGCAATGTTTCGGTACCCTCTGTGCATCGGCACCGGCACATCTTCCGCTCTTCCAGTCGGCGCCGTGCCCAATCGCAAGTTTTGCGCCACATTCTTGATATTCTTTGTTCCGCGAAGCGACACGGTGTGCGTACGGTTTCTATGATCCGTCGTCACGATGGCTCTCTGCTCGCACGAACTCAACTCTAACACGCGCACGTCCTCTTTACCCCTGAAAAACTCTTCAATCTCCTCTAATGGTTGCCCATTCAAGCAAGCGATCTGCGCTATTCTGTACAACTCCTCGAACGACCCCACGACTGGTATCACGCTTCCGGGTGACGTCCCCGGCGGCATCTGTATCTGCTTCAACCAACTCGGCGCGAAGCGCATCGCCTCCACCGCTCGATTTCTCAGCTCCCCCAACCGTCGCTGCGATACCCCGTTCACAGCGTCCACGTCAACGCTCGCCTCCGCGTCACTCTCAGTCGTCGCTCGCGCCGTCGACGACGGCCGGCCGAAACGCGCTCTTCTCGCATCTTGCGCGCGTATCCCGCGTTCAATCGCCTGTTCATCCGTCGACCGCGTCGCGTCGTCAGTCATAATCATCGCCGTCGTCGCGGACGGCGGATGCCGCGGTCCATCGCGCGTCGCCGACACCGCGCGCGCGAGAACACGCGACGATCAGACGTCATCGTGGCTCCAGCACTCGACACGTTTTCGTTCGGTTCGTCGCGCGCACGTCGTGCGAACGCACCGTGAACCGAGAAACGAGCGCGCGCGTCGTCGGCGCGTGCATGGCTCGCGCCGTCGCGAGCCGCCGCCGCGCACCGCGTCTGTGTCTGAAGCTCTCGCGCGGCGGCGGCTGTGTATTCAGGAAACGAATGAAACTCGCGCGGCGTTGCAATTGAAAAGTGCGTAAAACAAGGGCGAAAATGTGCGTAAAGCGCTAACTCGCGCGCTGACTCGTGATCGATTAAGCCGCCGCGGATTGCGCGGCGACGTCTTCGCTCGCGTGGTGCGAGACGTACACTTCGCGTATTCGATCGAGCGAGACGGCGCGGCGAACCTCGGCGATGGCTTCGTGAAGCTCCGAGTCCTTTCCGATGAGCGGAACTTCGCCCTGGGACCACTCGAACTCGCCCATCACCACCTCGATGAGGCGTAACATCATGCGACGCGCCGTCATCGTCGTCGGGTTGTCCAATCGGTTCTCGCCGCGTTCGACGGTCTGGGTCGCCATCGTCCCGAGAAGTCTCCAGAGCTCGTCGTGCTCCGCGCTCGTGGTGCTCCATTTCCGCAACTCGAAGAAGTGCCCCTTCTCCAACGATGGGTGTGGATCGCGTTGATTGCGCTGCAAGAAGTTGAAGAGTCGGTAACTCGCGCAAACGTTCAACGCGTCTTGGTCCAGAGTTTCGTCAAACTTTAACGCGCCTCGTTCCTCGAGCTGAACCGCAAAGGCCTCGACGAAGTCTTCACCGAACGCCAAGTCGAGATCTTTTCTCGACACACTGGGCTGCCGCGATTCGGCGAGGAGTTTTTGTAAGTTTTCGGTGTATTCTTTTGCGTCCGTCATGATCGGGTCGCGAGCTGGGATGTGACGTTCGGTTCTGCGTCGTTGCGCGCGGCGACGTCGTCGAGCGTCGTGGACGGAAACAAAGAGAGTGTCAAATCGCGCGGACAAATGTGAGTCATGCTAATCATGTGTGTATTATTACGTCGCACGACGCTCGAGGAGACGTACGTCACCTCTCGCGCGCGTACGGGCAAGAATGGAGCTACAAATGCAAGTGCGTGCGAATGCGAAACCGCGTCGGCGAGTGCGCGATGGAAGATCGCGCGTCCAGAGGACGCGCGATTATCGGATGCAGTTATTGCGCCGCGCGGCGACGACGCATATCGTTCAACTCGCTAGCCATCAAAAACGCAAGCTCGATGGCTTGGCTCGCGTTCAAGCGCGGATCACAATGGGTGAGGTAGCGCTTTTCCAAATCAGACACCGAAACGTCCATGATGCCGCCCGTGCACTCGGTGACGTTTTGCCCCGTCATCTCTAAGTGAACCCCACCAGGATAAGTACCCATCTTTTCGTGCACTTCAAAGAATGCCATAATTTCGTCGCGCACCGCCTCGAACGGACGCGTCTTGAAACCGTTATCAGTCTTGATGGTGTTCCCGTGCATGGGATCCGTAACCCACAACACGTTGAGCCCGGCGTCTTCAATGGCGGTGATGAGACGCGGAAGATGCTCGCGCAACTTGGCAGCACCCATGCGAGAGATGAGGGTGATGCGACCCGGGACGTTGTCCGGGTTCAACTTCTTCACCAAGCTCACCACACCCTCGCCGTCGCTCTTGTCGGAAATCTTGATGCCGATCGGGTTGGAAATACCGCGGAAGTATTCCATGTGTGCGCCTTCGGGTTGGCGCGTGCGCTCACCACACCACAAGAAATGCGCGGAACAGCCGTAATGCTCCTCGGTCGTGGAGTCCAAACGCGTGAGCGATTCTTCATAACCCAGGTGAAGAGCTTCGTGCGCCGTGAAGAAGGATGTCTCTTGCATCGACGGATGAGTTTCGTCGATGCCGCACGCCGCCATAAAGTCAATCGCGGCGTCGACGCGCTGCGCAAGATCCTCATATTGACTGCCTCGTTCGGTGTTTTCCATAAAATCCAAATTCCAATCGCTCACGCGCGTCATCGCGGCGTACCCTCCGTTACTGAAAGCTCGCAGCAAGTTGAGCGTGGCGCACGACTGATCGTACGCCTTGACCAAACGCGAAGGGTCCGGCCGACGCGCTTCCGGGGTGAACTCACAGCTGTTGATGTTATCGCCTCTGTACGACGGCAACGAGACCCCATCGATCGTTTCCAAGTCTTCGGAACGGGGTTTGGCGAACTGGCCAGCCATTCGTCCCAGCTTCACCACGGGCACGCCCGAGCCGTACATCAACACGACGGACATTTGCAGCAAAACCCGGTACGTATCCCGCACGTTATCCGACGTGAAATCTCTAAAACTTTCCGCACAATCACCACCGAACAAGACAAACGCGTTACCAGCCGCCGCGTTCGCGAGCTTTTCCTGCAAGTCGCGCGCTTCTCCCGCGAACACGAGCGGCGGCCGGTTGGCGATCACCTTCAGCGCCTCCTCCAGCTCAGCCTGATTTTCATAGTTCGGTTGTTGCAGCGCCTCGCGCTGTCGCCAAGACTTCGGGTTCCACTCCTTCAAATTCGCCCCCGTCGCGCTGACGTCCGCGCTCCTCGCCTTCGACTTGCTCGCCGTCGCCTGCGCCCTGCTCGCGTCGCGCGCGCCGCGCTCCGGGTTAGTCCTCGCGTTCGTCGTCGTTCGCCCTCGTCCCATCCGCGCGTCCCTCGCGCGCGTCGCCTCGAACGATCCACCATCCCTCCCCACCGATCCGCGCGTCGCGCGCTCGCGCGCGCGCGTCGCGCGCGTCTCGCGCCGTCGTCGCGTAACCCTCGACTCGATCGTCCGCCGTCGTCATCCACCCGATCGCGCGCGCGCGTCGTCGTTCGCGCCGCGCCGCGCACCTCGTCACCGTCGTCACCGATCGTCGCGCGCCCGCGCGCGTCGTTCGCGCGCGCGTCGGCGTCGCCGCGCGTCGGACGCACGCCATGTCGAGCGATCGATTGTGCCGCCGCCGACGGCGCGCGCGTCCCAATCGCGCGTGGTTCCGAATGTCCGAACTTTCCCATCGCGATCGCGTTCTGATGGCGTCGCGAGGCTTAATGTACGGCACTCGCTTGTTCGACGTATTCTGTGTGCGCACTGTTTGCGCACACAGAACGGGTGGTTTTTATGCGTCGCGCCTCGGTGTGGATAGAATAACCGGCGTGAAGGTTTGAATCGCGACGCTTCGCGCGATGGATGAAACGACGCGCGACCGCAGAGCGACGCGCGACGCGCGGCGCGACGCGGCGACGCGCGGAGCCGCGCGAGGGAATTATCGTCGACCGCGGCGCGAGGCGCGAGGCGCGCGCGACGCGGGATGACGACGATGGGACGGGGGATGACGACGACGTCGACGACGACGGCCGTTAACGGCGCGCGCGCGCGCGCGGGACGACGCGCGCGAGCGACGCGCGCGGTGACGTCGAGAGGTGCGCGCGACGCGGGATGACGGGGAGGGGAGGTGGACGCGACGGGCGGGGGGGGCGACGCGCGGCGCGGACGGAGGGGGGGACGCGAGCGACGCGAGCGATGACATCGAAATCGAAACGGCACGATTTTTTTTGAAATGTCGCGGCGCGCGGCGCGACGGGTCGGTCGGACGCGTTCGGCGCGCGCGCGACGATCGGGGGAGGGTGGACTGACGTGTATTCGTTCGACGCGGCGCAGCGGTGGAGATCGATGACGATGGGTACGACGTCGACGATGGGATGATTTCGAGCACGGAGTTTGAAGACGACGACGAGCAAGTCACCGTGCGAGACGACTTGACGCGTTTGTACGGCGTCTTGCCCGCGGACGTTCGGGACGCGGTGAAGAATCATCCGGAACGGAAACATCTGTTGGAGGTGGTGTTGGATCTCGGTCGAGCGCCCGAGGCGAGATTTCTGGGGGAAATTGGGTCGATGTTCCTGCGCGAGGCGCCAGTGGTGGAAGCTGAGCTCGTCGCGGCGGCGAAGGCGGTGGGGGAGTTTGGTGGGGATAACCGAGCGGGCATCGAAGGCACGTTACATCGCATTTCGTGCATTCGAAACAGGCGTGGTCACATCGTCGGCATGACGTGTCGCGTTGGACGAGCTGTGACGGGGCATATCGATATGATTCGAGATATTTTACCGAGCGGCGAGAGCGTGTTGTTTTTGGGACGTCCGGGTGTCGGAAAGACGACGGTCATCCGCGAAATGGCGCGTGTGTTGAGCGATGAGCTCAAAAAACGCGTGGTGATCATCGACACCAGCAACGAGATCGGCGGTGATGGCGACATCCCGCACCCCGCCATCGGGGGCGCGCGGCGAATGCAAGTTCCGGATCCGTCCATGCAACACCGCGTCATGATCGAAGCCGTGGAGAATCACATGCCCGAGGTGATCATCGTCGATGAAATCGGTACCGAAGCCGAAGCGCTGGCGTGTCGAACGATCGCCGAGCGTGGTGTTCAGCTCATTGGTACCGCGCACGGGCAGTTGCTGGAGAACTTGATCAAGAACCCGACGCTGACCGATTTGGTCGGCGGCGTCCAGACTGTCACGCTCGGCGACGACGAAGCGCGCGCGAGAGGGTGCCAAAAGTCCATCCTCGAGCGTCAAGGTCCGCCGACGTTTCCAATTTTGATCGAAATGCACGAACGCAACATGTGGGTCGCGCACAACGTCGCTGAAAGCGTCGATGAAGTGCTCAGCGGGGCGCGACCAGTCGTGCAGCTTCGCACTCGCGATGGCGAAGGCGAAGTGACGGTGCATCGCACCGTTTACGATATGGACGTCAGTCTTGGCACTGCGAACGTGAGCCATACGCTCGGGGCCATGGGTGGCATAATCGCCCCCACGAGTCGTCTGAACAACCGAGCAGATAGCTCGGTCGATGACCCATATGCTTGGGCCCAAACCATCGGCAACGTTCCGGACAAGGACGCTTTGGACAACGTTTACGGAGGCACGGCGTTCAAGGAAAACAAGAAGCGCGGCAAAAAGACGCGTGCGAACGCCTCCAAGCGTTGATTCAGGTCAGCGCACCACTTTCTACACTAGTACCATCAGAGTATTACCGCACATTACGCTATCATCGCCCGCGACTTACTCATTACGGGCTTGTATCATATTCAAGATCTCGAGCCGTCGACATCGACGGCTTCCGCTGTTGTACTTGGAGGCTGTACTATCACGCGGCGCGACACATGCAATGTTATAAAATACGAGATATGTCGTTAAGTTATTACACGTACGAGCGGCCGCCGCTCCATTACTAAATTATCCGCGACCAAACGCGCGTAAAGATTCCGTACCACCGCCGCCGCTCGCTCGAGCGGACGCGGTGACGACGTTCTCCTCGGGCGCTGTCACGGGTACTTCTTCTTCAAGCGGAATGTACGTGGGAACTTGCACCGGGATTTTCGACCGACCAACTTTCGTCGGCGTTCGATGTCTCTGTTCCGCCGGTGTGGTGGACAGTTTCGCGCTCACCGCCGCCCAGCGCACGGCGAAGGCCGACCATCCCTTGGCGACGTGTACTCGGACGTTTTCGTAGACGCTCGTAACGATTTGACGCGTCTTTAGCGCACGATCTCCCGGTCCGACGCTCAAGGAGATCACCGCCGTAAAGCATCCGAGCTGAATAAGGCGCGCGAGCGCCCGGATGAGGTGTCTACGCTCCTTACCATCGGGGTCGATCTTGAACTCGTCTTCCTCGTCTTCATCCGAGGCGTACTCGACATTGGAATAAATGGTGTGACGCGTGATCGCGGATCGCACCGAGCCCGCGATACTGTAGCGCTTGTGCGCGCCGTGCGCACGCTGCGTAGTCGCGCCCAGCGGCCACCGGCGATTGGAGTGAAAGGATGAAACATCGGACTTGGCGTCTGGGGAAAACGGCGCCGCGGCGACGGACGCAGGCCCTCGTCGAGGTGGCTTCGTCGGCGAGGTTATCTTGAACTCGCGGTACTCCTCGACCGTTTGCTCTGCAGTGTGCTTCCTCTTTTGTCTGAAAACCGTACGGCCGACGCGATTGATGATGAAGAACGGCGAACCTAAAGTAAAGTTCACCGTCTTCCACGCCGCGCCAAACGTATTCGCGAACAATCCCACGATTGGTGCCGCTAGCTTCTTCCCGCCTCGCGGCCCGATCGAAAGCGTCATGTCGATGCCATTTTCGTTCGCCTCCTCGTACTTCTCAACAAAATCTTCCCCGTACTCCGCACACATCATCTCGCGCGCCGTCGACGACACCGTCACCCTCGACACCAACTCTCGATCCGCCGCTTCGATGACTTCCTCAAACGCTCGCGACTGCCTCGTCAACGCGCGTCTCGCCCGCGCTCGAAACTCCTCCTCCGCCTCCGCGCTCAATCCCGCGCTTTCCAACGCATCGTGCAACCTTCGCGCCACGAATTCATCCGAATTCCGCTCAAACGCCATGACTTTCGCCTCCACCCTCTCCACCGTCTTGCGCGCGCTATCCTCCAGCGTCCTCGCGCGCGCCCCCGCGCGTTCGCTCGCGTACGCCACCGCGCTCAGCGCCCGCTCCCCGTCCCGCCGCACCACCGATTCCGCGTGTTCAAACGATTCAAAATTCACGTAATCTTCCATCATCAGCGCTCTGCTCGCCTTACTCGTCGTCTTCGGTCGTCGTCTCGTCGCCCGATCGAGTCGCGGCGACATCACCCCCGCGCGCATCGCCCGCCAATCTCTCGCCTCTTCGTCCTCGCTCTCCCCCGTCCCGTCGCCCTCGCGCGCGATCGCCGCGTCATCGACGTTGTTTTCTTTCCCATCGTCGCTCGCGTCGTCGTCCCGTTCGTCGTCGTCGTCCTCGTCGTCGTCGGATTCCATCCGTCGCGCGTACGCCCTCGCGAACGCGTCGAGTCGTCCGCGCTTCGCCCGCTGCGCCCGCGCCGGCGACGGTGCCTCGCCGCGCGCGTCGTCGTATCCTCGCAGCACCGCCGCCGCGACGGTCGCCATCGCGCGCGCGTCGCGTTCGGCCGCGCGCGACGGCTCGACGCCGCGGTTTAAATTTAAATTCAAAATCGTTCGCGACGGCGCGTCGGGTCGGCGCACGCGCGCGCGCGCCGCGATGCCGCGCGTCGCGTCCGCGCTGGACAACTGCGGTCTCATCGCCGCGTTCGTCGCCGTCGTCGCGGCGCAGGCGCTGAAGCCGCTGACGGCGCGCGTCGCCGGCGGCGCGTGGAGGCCCGCGCTCGCGCTCGCGAGCGGTGGATTTCCGAGCTCGCACAGCGCGTTCGTCACCGCGCTCGCCGCGGGCGTGGGCGCGCAGTGGGGATACGACTCGGGATCGTTCGCGTGCGCGTGCGCGGTGAGCGCGGTGGTGATGTACGACGCGATGGGGGTGCGAAGACAGGCTGGATTCCACGCGACGGCGATCAACACGCTGGTGGCGAACGCGTACGGGACGCGAGGCGAAGGCGCGACGACGACGGGGACGACGCGCGAGGAGATGGACGAGGGCGGAGGAAGGTATCGAGGCGACGCGGAGAGCGGGGCGCCGCAGGCGGGGGAGTCGCTCACGGACACGCTGTTCGACGAAGGATTCGACGCGTTCGTCGGGCGGTTGCAAGAGCGACCGCTGCGAGAGCACATCGGGCACACGCCCGTGCAGGTCGTCGCGGGGGCGGTGACGGGGATCGTGATAGGGATCGCCGTCAGTTTTAGCGTGGTGGGCCTGGAGTGAGGCGTTCGGGGGCGGGAAGTCGCTTCTATGTATTGGAATCTTATTTTACTAGCCGTCGCGGAAACTGGACAGCTGTCGAATCGCGTCTTCGTCGAATCGACGACGATCGCACTAAGCCTTCATGCCGATGACGACGAACGTCATGAAAATCACCATGACGAGCAAAATGTAAATGCACACGATGGCGACGCTGTGCTTTTGCGACTTCTCGGCTTGTACCAACTCTTTTCGTCCTTGCTCGACGGACGCCGCCACCTCTTGACAGTTATAGTCGATTCGGTCTAAAATCGTCCCTTGGTCGATGATCAGGGCGGATAAGTCCTTCATCACCGCCCCGAGGTCTTGCACGGACTCCAAAATTTTCATCACCTCGCGATCGCGCTCGATGCTCACCGTCTCGGCGCGATTCAACATCTCCATACGCAGCATCGACTCGCCGCCGCCGCCCGCGCTCGCGCCCGCGCCGGCGCCGGCGCCGCTGAACTGCGCGTACGAGTCCAGACCCGCCGCTCCCGGTCCTCGATCTTGCTGCGACTTCAACTTGGCTAAATAATCCTTCTGCTGTTTCCTAAAATCCTGCGAAAGCTTGTTCAACTCCATCGCCAACTTTCTCTGCGCGTTGACGCGCACGCGCTCCTCCCCATCTCCTTCCCCCGTCTCGCTCACGCTCCGTATTGCGACATCGCACCGCTTAAACAGTTTCGTCACTTCCTTCGTCAGCGCCTCCGCGACGACGTCCTCGCCCGCGACGTCGTCGAAATTTGGCAGCAACGCCTTGGCGTGCGCCTCGCGCAACCCGCGCAGGCTCGTCCGTATCGCCTCCACGTCCCTCGCCGCGTCATCGCACCGCTCGACCCATCGCGGGACGACGCCCGCGCGTTCCGGCACCCCCACGCGCACGTCATCGCTCGCGTCGTCGCTCCGCGCGCCCAGCGCGGCGTCCAGCAGTCTCGACGTGCCGCGCGCGTCCCCGACCGTCGTCGCGAGCGACGCGTGCGCGTCGCCTCGCTGCGCGCGCGCGACGTCGCGCGCGCGCGCGTACGCGTGCGTGAGGTTTCTGTGCGCGCCGAACGCGCTCGCGGCGCGCGCGCGCGCCACCATCGCGCGTCGTCGAATGCGGTCGCGTCCGTTCGGAGTCGTTGCTTTGGAGTCGTCGCTTCGGCGCGTTTGGAGTCAAAACGACGCGCGTCGCGCGCGCGCGAACGCGAGACGGGCGTCGGAGACGGGCGGTCGCGCGCGTCGACGAACGCGCGATGGTCGACGCGCGAGACGCGCTCGTAGCGCTCGCGATCGGCGCCGAGGTGTGGATTACGAGCGATGGAAAAGATGGCGACGCGGCGACGCATCTGCCGGGCGTCGTCGCGTCCGTGCGAGACGATGGACGCGCGTGCGGCGTGAAGGTTGAGGGTGAAGACGGCGAGCGCGAGTGCGACGCGGGAGAGGTGCTGATGCGCGAACGCGCGACGGCGGAGGATATGGTGAAGCTGAACCATCTGCACGAACCGGGCGTGCTCGAAAATTTGCGCGCGCGGTACGCGACGGATGACATCTACACCTACACCGGGTCGATCCTGATCGCGGTGAACCCGTTCAAGGACGTCGGACACTTGTATGATGAACACATGATGTCGATGTATCGAGGGGCGCGATTGGGAGATCTGAGTCCGCACGTGTACGCCACGGCGGACGCCGCGTACGAGGCGCTGCGGACGGAGGGCGTGTCGCAGAGCGTGCTGGTGAGCGGGGAATCTGGGGCGGGGAAGACAGAGACGGCGAAGTTATTGATGCGGTACATCGCGCACAGATCGTCGTCCGATGAAGACGCGGGTGGAGGTAGGACGACGCAGGATAAAGTGTTGGAAAGTAATCCGTTGTTGGAAGCGTTTGGGAACGCGAAAACGGTTCGAAACGACAACAGTAGTCGATTTGGAAAGTACGTGGAGCTTCAATTCGATTCGAAATATCGTATCAGTGGGGCGGCGATCCGTACGTACCTCCTCGAGCGAAGTCGCGTCGTGAAGACGAGCGATCCCGAGCGGAATTTTCACATCTTTTATCAGCTGTGTGCTGGAGCAGAAGAGAGCGATCGAGAGACTTGGCGATTGAAGGACGCATCTGCTTATAATTACACCAACCAGAGCGCGTGTTTCGACTTAGATGGCTTGGACAACTCGGAGGAGTACAGACGCACTATGAACGCCATGGACGTGGTCGGCATTACCAAGGCGGAGCAGAAGAGCATCATGAGCGTCGTCGCGGGTATTTTGCACTTGGGCAATATTTGTTTCATCGACAATACCGACGACGAAGGCTGTGATTTCGCCAACGATGCCGCTAAGGGCGCGTTGGTAGATTGCGCCGCGGTTTTAAAGCTCGATGCCGAAAAGCTCGAGCGCTCCCTTCGCACGAGAAGAATCGTCCTCGCTGATGAAGTCATTCACAAGCCCCTCTCCGCCGCCGCCGCGACGCACTCGCGCGATGCGCTCGCGAAGAGTCTGTACTCCAAGTTATTCGATTCGCTCGTCGATCGAATCAACATCAGTATCGGTCAAGATGCGACGAGCAAAGCGTTCATCGGAGTCCTCGATATCTACGGTTTTGAGAGCTTCGCCGTGAATTCGTTTGAGCAATTCTGCATCAACTTCGCCAACGAGAAGCTTCAGCAACATTTCAATCAGCACGTCTTCAAGATGGAGCAAGAAGAGTACGAAAGAGAAGGTATCGATTGGTCTTACATCGAATTCATCGATAATCAGGACATGCTCGACGTGATCGAGCGGCGTTCGAACGGAATCATATCGTTGCTTGACGAATCGTGCATGCTGGCGTCGAGTACGGATGAGCAGTTTGCTCAAAAGTTGTACACTGGTCTCAAGGACGAGCAACGCTTCAGCAAGCCCAAGTTGTCTCAAACTGCGTTCACACTTTCACATTATGCGGGTGATGTGACGTATGAGAGTAATACCTTCCTCGACAAGAATAAAGACTTCGTAATCCAAGAGCATGAAGAAATTTTGGCAAGCGGATCCCACGAAGAACTCGTTAGAATGTTCGCGCTTGGTGATGACTCTTCGGAAACGTCTGGACGAGGAAAGTCGTCTACAAAGTTTAGTTCCGTGAGTACGCGCTTCAAGAAGCAGCTCGGTGAGCTCATGTCAAAGCTTAACGCGACGGAACCCCATTACATAAGATGCATCAAGCCAAACGCAGCGTCCAAGGCGTCGAGCTTTGAAGGCGCAAACGTTCTTCAGCAGCTTCGCTGCGGGGGTGTATTGGAGGCCATTCGCATCAGCTGTGCGGGATATCCATCGCGAAAGCCTATCGAGATTTTTCTCGCGCGTTTTGGTCTCCTTGCTCCGCAAGCAGCCGCGCTGTATTTCGAAGGTCGTGAACGCGAAGCACTCGAAGGGATTTTGCAAGCCGCCAACGTCGATGGATGGCAAATCGGCAAAACACAGGTCTTCCTAAGATCGGGTCAGATGGCTATTTTGGACGTTCTACGCCTGAATAAGCTGAACAAGGCGGCCATCGAGATTCAAAGCAGGGCGCGCGCGTTCGTCAAACGTAAGCAGTTCACCGAGCTGAGATCGGCTTCGATCAAGGTTGCCGCAGCCGCTCGTGGAATGCTTGCTCGCAAGAGGGTTCGCAGCATACGGGAGCAAATTGCAGCCGTTCGAATTCAGACTGCATTCAGGGCCATACGTGCGCGAGTTCAATTCGAGCGGACCAAAGACGCGGTGCAAAAGATTCAGGCAATCGTTCGAGGTGCGAGAGCACGACAAATTCTCCGGCAGACTCGGGCGACAGAAATAACCACGAACAAAGCGGCCACGTGCATCCAGTCTCACTGGAAAGCTAAGGTTGCTCGCAAGGAATTCAAAGTCGCGAAGGCCAGGGCACGGGAAACTGGTGCGCTTCTCGAAGCGAAGTCGTCGCTTGAGCAGCAGCTCGAATCTGAGCGAGCCCGCACTGCCATGGAGCAACGCGCCCGTCAAGATGAAAACGCTCGCCACGCCTCGATGGAACAAGAGCTTCGCGTGCGCATGGAGACATTGGAAAAGGAACTTGCTATCGCGAGAGAAAGTGTGCACGGAATCGTTGAGTCTCGAGTGTCTGAAGTTACGTCGCAGAAAGATGGCGAAATCAACGTGCTCAGGCAATCGTTGGTCGAGCGCGATGCCAAACTCGCAGAGCTGCAAGAGTGGAAAGCAACGAGAGAGGCGCAGTTCGCAGAGCTGAATTCGAAACTAGAAGCGATACATCTCGACTCGCTTGCGTCGCCGGCTAAACATTCAATCGCAACCGGTGAAGCGACCATCGCGTCCGCGTCCTCGAGTGCGCTCGGGGATTTGAACACACGAATCAGCGAAAAGATTGAACTCAACTCAAAATTGCGCCAAGAAAACGACTCGCTTCAGCAAGAGCGTACCGATCTTGAAAGAGTAGTGAATCAGTTGCGCACAGAGATGAGCGAAATGGAGAAGGAAAACGCAACGATGAAGTCGCAATGTTCGCCTTCGCCGGTGAGGACTGGCGGACGATTCGCTTCAATTCTCAGCCCGATGTCGCCCATGGACGGGTTGGACACTCTGGAGTCCCCGCGGACTCCAGAGACGCCGAATAGCGAAGACGTAGAGGCAGCCCTCGAACGAGAACAAGCTGAACTGGACGCGCGGAAATTGAAGCTCGAACAAGTCCGCTCGCACATGGAGTACGCAGTCTTGTTGAACTTCATCGAGAAGGACGCGAGGGATGCGGGATTCATGGAGAATGGGACTCCAGTGCTCGCGTGCATTATTTTTAGATGCTTACTCAAATGGGGAACGTTTGAGTTGGATAGAACGAGTCTGTTCGACAAGATCATGGATGCTATCAACATAAGTTTGGAGGACGCAGGCGAAGATTACGCGGCGCTGACTTACTGGCTCACTAATGCGTTTATTCTCCTGCAGCTCTTGCAGCGAACGCTCAAGACGACCGCGTCGGGTAGCAAAGAAAACCGAAGGAAAAGTGGCGGTCTATTCGATCGGCTGAACTCTCGGTTTGTGCGCGCTACGACGCCGGTGTCGACATCGTCTCCTGGCGTGAAAGGTGTCTCGCACATCGACGCCAAATATCCGGCGTTTCTGTTCAAGCAGCAGCTGGCGGCGCTCGTGGAAAAGATTTATGGCACTCTACGAGACCGTGTGAAAAAGGACGTAACTCCACAGTTTGCTACTTGCATTCAAGCCCCGAGACAGCGTTCAGGTACGGCAACTCTTACACGCAGTGCGTCGGGCGTCCTTCGCCCCGAGTTGGGTCAAGGCTGGATGCGAATCTTGGACACGTTGGACGAAACCGTCAAGGCGATGGCTTTAAATAATGTCCCCCAGGCACTCAGCAAACGTTTCTTCGTTCAAGTATTTTGTTTTATAAACGTTCAAATGTTCAACGCCCTTCTTCTCCGGCGCGAATGTTGCTCGTTTTCGAACGGTGAGTACATCAAGATGGGTCTATCTCTTTTCGATTCATGGGCTCGCAAGCCCCAAAACGAAGCCGTCGGCGAAGACTCCTTGGATGAATTGAGATTTATTCGCCAGGCTGTCAATCTACTAGTGATCCACCAAAAGCCGCAGAAGACTTTGAATGAAATAACCTTGGAGCTATGCCCTCAACTCAGCATTCAGCAGCTTTACAGAATCAGCACGATGTACTGGGACGACAAGTACGGCACGGAATCCGTCAACGCCGAGGTTTTGAGCGAAATGCGAATTAGAATGAAGGAAGATAACAGTTCGCATGCGAGTAACTCATTTCTACTCGACGATGATAGTAGTGTACAGTTCAGCATCGACGAAAATCTCGATGCGCAAGCGATCAGTATACAGCTCGACGGCGGTTTCGGCCTTCCGGGAACTTTTCTCGAGAATCCGTCCTTCGCGTTTCTACTTGCACGACCGAGCGAACAGTGACGAAAAATTTAGCGCCTGTAATGACAACGATACACTAGATTAACGGATACAAAAATTTACTCGAGAGCAGGCTCATTCCTCGGTGATGGTCAACTTGGCTTCGCCGAGACTTCCTAAGTCTCCAGGAAGCAACGGAGCACTGGAGCGCCCTGGACTTTGCGATGGAGATGGAGTTAGGCTGCCGTCACTAGTCGACGACCGCCGACTAGTCGCGACGGAAGTAGGCTTCGGGTCGGTTTCCATGATTTCGCTGAGCACCATGGCAAATCGAGCCGCATCGCCAGCGCGAACGCGCATTTCCATTTGACTCTCGCTGCCCGACTTGTCTTTGAACCTGAAAATCGTCGTTTGGAACTCGGTGTACGATGAACCGCCGTGCATGGACCTGTCGAGCCCATTACATTCTCTGTCGGCCGACACTCGGAGTGCATTGAAGTACTTGAGTACAGCGAGCACGGCCAGCGCCGTGACGGACACCCAAGCGCATAAGGCGAGTAGGAACACCAAGGCTGCGCCGAAGACGGCGCCGCCGTGCGAGCATCCGTACAACAACCCGCAACCCTTGTAAGAATCGCCGTAAAAGTGCTTGAGGAACTTCGGCGCACTGAAAAGCGCGGAGGCGACGATGCCCCAAATACCGCCAAAAAAGTGTACGGCGACGGCGTCGACGACATCATCGAGCTTCTTGCGCACCATAAAGTCCGACGCCCAGACGTATAAAACTCCGGCGACGACGCCGATGACGAGGGACACGCCAATCTCTACGAACGCCGCGCCCCCGGAAGAGCTCACGAGAGCGGTGAGGATACCGTTGATCATTCGAGCCGGACGAACGCGACTGCGATCGCGATACATATCGATACAGACCACGGTGATACCGCCGAGGCAACCCGAGAGCGCGGTGACGAGACCGACGCGCGCAACCGTGATCAAATGCTCTTCGGCGAGCGTCCGCACGCTGCCGCAATTGAACCCGAACCACCCGTACCACATGAGCATGCCTCCGATCACCTGATACACCGGGTTCTGCTGAGGCATATCGTTCGCCCGTCGTCCGTGAGAGAACCGCCCCGCGCGCGCGCCGACGACGTACACCGCCCAGAGCGCGCACAGTCCCCCCGTCACGTGCACCACGCCCGATCCCGCGTAATCCAGCACCCCGACGTCGAACAACACCCTCCCACCCCCCCTGACCGGATTCGCCCACCCGTTCTCCGCCCACGCCCAGTGCGAGACGATCGGAAAGATGACCCCCGCCACCACGCTCGACAAAACCGCGTACGACTGAAACGGAAACCGCTCCGCCACCGCCCCCGACACGATCGTCGCACTCGTCGCCGCGAAGCACGCCGAAAAGAACGCGTTCGCGTGCGCCCCCGCCGCCGTCGCGTGATTCGCGCTGTCAAACTTCGCCGACCGCATCCCGAACCCGTCCCTTCCCGCGAACCCGTCCTCGCCCGCGCCCCACGCCAGCCCGTACCCGACCGCGTAATACGCCACCCCGCTCGCGCACAGGTCCACGACGTTCTTCACCAGCACGCTCTTCGTGTTCCGGATCGACACGCTCCCGACCTCGAGCAGCGCGAATCCGATCTGCATCGCGAACACCAGCGTGGCGCAGTACATGAAGAAGACCGCGTCCACCTTTTGCACGTCCAGCGTCACCTGCATCCCCGCCATCGCGCGCGATCGTTCGTCGCGCGTCCGCGTCGCGCGACGCGCGTCGGCGTCTGACGCGGCGCGCGGCGGCGTCTGACGCGGCGCGCGCCGAGGCGTCGCGGTCGACCCGAGACACCCGCGTGTGCGGGCGCCACGGATTCGACGCGACCGACCGCGACCGCGCACGACGACGCGCGTCGACGCGCGCGCGACGCCATGCGCGCGGCGACGCGACGGTGACGACTCCTCGCGCGTCGCGCCCGACGACGACGCGAGACGACGCGAAGGCGCGGCGCGGACGCGCCGAACGCGGGATGCCGACGCGAATCCTGTGCGTCGCGGAGAAACCGTCGCTGGCGAGCGCGATCGCGAGGATACTCGCGCGCGGAGGCGATGGAGGCGATTGCGGCGTCGTCGCGCGGCGAGGGCTGGCGACGGGGGTGCACGAGTTCGCGACGGCGCGAGAGGGGTCGTGGGCGTTCGCGAGCGGGACGCGGGACGGACGCGCGGAGTGGCGGGTGACGTCGACGACTGGGCACGTCGCGAGCGTGGAGTTTTCGGCGCGGTATCAGGCGTGGGAGGGGTGCGAACCGGGGGAGCTGTTCGCGGCGGACGTGGTGAAGCGCGCGGACGGGCGAATGGTGGGGCATCTGGAACGCGAGGCGAGAGGGTGCGATTATCTCGTGTTGTTTCTCGATTGCGACCGGGAGGGGGAGAATATATGCTTCGAGGTGATGGAGGCGTGCGCGGGGGGGTTGAAAACGGGAGCGACCGAACCCGGGGCGCCGTCGGCGCGGATTCTGCGCGCCAAGTTTAGCGCGGTGACGCGAGAGAGCATCGAGCGCGCCATGAGGACGCTCGGCGAACCGAACAGAAACGAGGCGCTCGCCGTGGACGCGAGGCAAGAGTTGGATTTGAAGATGGGCGTCGCGTTCACGCGATTCCAAACGCAGTATTTTTTGAACAAGTACGATCGCTTGGATGCGCGCGTGGTGTCGTACGGGCCGTGTCAAACCCCCACGCTCGGTTTCGCCGTGCAGAGACACTTGGAGATTATTCGTCACGTTCCCGAACCGTATTGGGCGCTGGACGCCTCGTTTGACGACGCGGCGACGGGGGACACCATCGCGCCGGCGTGGCGACGGACGAGATTGTTTGACGAAGAAACCACGCGCGCGTTTCTCCAGCTCGTGAACGACGCCAACGAGTTCCGAGTCACCTCGATTGAGGTCAACGCGGAAAAGCGCGGGCGCCCGAGCGGGCTAAACACGGTCGAGATGCTCAAGGCGGCGTCGGCGGGTTTGGGCATGGGCGCCCACCGTGCGATGCAAGTCGCCGAGCGTCTGTACATGGCTGGTCATATATCGTACCCACGCACCGAAAGCACGGCGTACCCTCGCGGTTTCGAGTTGAAGCAGACGCTGACGATTCAAAAGTCCCATCCGACGTGGGGCGCGTTCGTCTCGCGCTTGCTCGACGAAAGTTCGATGACGTCGCCCAAGCGAGGCGTGGACGCGGGTGATCACCCACCGATAACGCCGATGCGTGCGAGTACGGAAGACCAAGTGGGAGGCGGTGAGGCGTGGCGGCTGTACGACTTCATATCGCGACATTTCATCGCGAGCGTATCGCCCGACTGCGAATACGAGACGCAAACCGCGACGTTGGACGCCGGCGGCGAAGAGTTTACGCTGCAGGGTAAGCGCGTTATCGAGCACGGGTGGACGGAGATCATGCCGCACAGGATGATCGAAGATAGTTCATTGCCCGTCTGCGTCGTCCAAGGCGCGAGAATACCTCTCAAGTCGGTACGATTGCGAAGCGAATCAACATCTCCGCCAGAGTACTTGACGGAGAGCGAACTCATCGGCTTGATGGAGAAGAACGGCATCGGCACGGATGCATCAATACCGACGCACATCAACAACATCCAAGTGCGCAAGTACGTCGATGTCGCAAAAGGCCGTCGAATAGTGCCGAGCCAGCTCGGGATCACGCTCGTTCAAGGATATCACGCCATTGACTCCGAGCTCGTGTTGCCCACGGTGCGTCGGCACGTCGAGCGACAGCTGGATCTCGTCGCCAAAGGTCAGGCCCCGTACGAGGGTGTGGTCGCTCATATTCTCGCCCAGATGTTCGACAAGTTCAACTACTTCACCACAAACATCGCCGCCATGGATGCGCTCTTCGAAGCGTCATTTTCGCACACGACGACGGAGTCTACGCCGTACTCCAAGTGCGGTCGGTGTTCGAGATATCTCAAACTCGTCGGCGCGACCGGGCGCATTCAGCGTCTCTACTGTCCGACCGAGGAGGTGGTTTACGAACTCCCGATCGGCGGCGTGTTCAAACAACACAACGGTCGCACGTGCGCGATATGTGGCTTCGAACTGTTGATAGTTTCCCAGAAAGGCACGGGGCGCGCGTATCCGCTGTGTCCGTTTTGTTTCAACCATCCCCCGTTCGAGGGCGCGCCTCGAATTAAGGCTTTACTCCGAGGCTCACCGCACCCGCGCGAGCACCCAGTCGCGGACGACGTGAGCGTATCAACGTGTCCCGAGTGCGCGGCGTCGAATAGACCGGGCGTGTTGATGCTCGATCCCGCGGCGACGTCGCCCGGAAAGCTGTACTGCTCGAGCGCGGCGTGCGACGTCCTCGTTCGACTGCCGCCTAGCGTGAAACGAAGCGCCGTGAGCCACGACGCCGAGTGCGCGGCGTGCGAGGCGAAGTGTTTAGATCTCGAGATGTTCAACGGGGATAAGGCAACGGTGTGTCTGAGATGTGAGGATGAGTTGAGCGAATCCGTTCGCGTCGTCCGAGTCAAGCCGCCGAGCTCGGGTCGCGGCGGAAGAGGTCGCGGCGGAAGAGGCGGCCGGGGACGGGACGACGAACGGCGACGCGAGTGACATGTAGGCAGTAGCTCAGTAGCTCTAACGAGAACGATTGAATGTATAACAAAGCCCGCGAGCTCATCGTCCGTCGCCGGTTTATCTTCTAGTATTGTAGCTACGACGTCTGGCGAGGCTCATCTAACGAGCGCCTCCATTCGATTTACGCAGCGAGCGCCTTCTTGATGAGAGCGCTGCGCTTCGTGCGCGCGAGCGCAACCTTGAATCGTTCAAAGTCCGTGAGATTCGCGCGCGCGTTTTGTCGCGCAATCTTCTTGCCCCACGCGCTCTTCGCCCAAGAGCCCTCGACGTCGGCGCTCTTCCACGCCGCCGCGAGCGCCGCCTCGTCGCACTTTCGCTCGACGTCAACCTTCATGTCCGTGATCGCCACTCGACGAAGGCTGATCACGTCGCGCTTGACACCCGGAGCCGCGACGAGCACCTACGACCATTCACGAAACCGCACATCATCGTCAGTCATCCATCCCCCGTCCCGTTCGCGGCGCGCGCTGTTTAGGGTCTGCCCTCGCGTTAGGGTCATCCCCATCGCGCGTCTCCTCGACCCCGTTCGCGTACGCGCGGCGCTCGCACGCACCCTGTTCATGTCCACGATATCGACGATCACCAAAAGCTTCCCATATCGGGCGTCCGCCTTGAGGTTGCACAGCGCGACGCGGCCGATCTCGACGTTTCTCTGTTCGCGTCGCGATGCGCGTGCGGGGCGCGATCGTTCGTCAGTCTTCCCTTCGTCGCCATGCGCGTTCGATCGCGTCGGTGGCGCGCGCGGTTCGACGGCGGTGATTTCGATTCGCGTCGCGCGTACGTTGAAGGGCATGTCGTCGTTCGCGCGTCGGTGAGAGACGGCGACGCGCCGTCGTCGGCGCGATGCGGCCCCGCGCGACGGCGGTTTATTTTTAGGGTTTTCATTGATGGAGCGTTTTGTAGTTTTGTATGTGCGTCGTAACGACATCGCGTACACCGCGGCACACGCGCGCGCGCGATGCCCGCCGACGCGCGGTGCGCGCGGCGACGCGCGCTCGACGCGCTCTTCTTCGTCGCCTGCGCGTCCTGCGTCGCCGGTCGCGCCGCGGCGCGCGCGAGCGCGGAAGATGTGCGCGCGATGGCGCGGCCCGCGGACGCGCGCGACGCGGTCTCGAGCGCGGTGCTCGCGGTGCTGCGCGCGCCGTGCGACGCGTACGCGAAATCGTTCGACGATGAAACCGCGGCGTCGCTGCGCGCGGGAGCGCGACGAGCGCTCGAGGCGCAGTGCGCGCGCGCGGGCGGGGACGAGACGCGGAGCGACGCGTGCGGGACGCTCGCGACGGTGGCGGACGGCGCGCGCGCGATGACGCGAGGAGAGGCGATGGGATACTTTAAGCAAGCGATGCACGAGAGCTGTCAATCGGGGGCGGCGGCGATGTCGGATCCGGAGAAGCGGGACGCGAGTGAGGCGACGCGGTACGTGCGCGAGGCGGTGACGCGCGCGGCGGAGGAGGAAGCGGTGGCGGGACGCACGGCGAGCGCGGGGAGATGGGGGGACGACGGGGGCGAGGGAACGTCGCCGGCGATGTCGGTGACGGAGGAAGGCGGCGACGGGCGCACGGGTGATCGTGGAATGTGGGGATGGGATCGAGACGCGCCGACTCAAACGTCGGCGGAGGACGCGTTCGGGGCGGCGTCGAGCGTGGATTCGATCAAGCATCGCGAGCGACAGGCGTTGGGTGACATGTACAGGCGTACGAACGGTGCGAAATGGCGCAGACGGGACGGTTGGATGTCCAGCAAGTCTTACTGCGAGTGGTACGGGGTGACGTGTCTCGAAAAGGATTTCGGCGTCGCCTTTGTGGATTTGCGAGACAACGGCATGGAGGGCGACATGCCGCAAGCGATCGATGAATTGAAGCTTTTACAAGGACTGGACCTGTCGTATAATCGACTCGAAGGACGTTTGAGCGCGATGCTCGGCGAGCTGAAGACGCTGCGGTACCTCTTGGTACGATCGAACGCGCTGTATTCCGACATTCCCGCCGGCTTGTTTAGGAAAGGCTCGCCGTTGACGCAGCTGGACCTGAGCGACAATTCTTTGTCTGGGGCGATTCCTGGACGCGAGTTTGTGTACTTGACAAGCTTGCGTATGTTCAATGTGTCAAACAACGCGCTCACGGGTACGATTCCGAACATCGCCTCGCTCCCAGCGTTGGAGATATTTTCGGCATCCACCAACGCGCTGCGTGGCGCTGTGCCTCACTTTGACGACGCCGCCAAGATTCGTTTCTTCGACGTGAGCAAGAATGCATTACATGGTTCGATTCCATCGCTTTCATCCGTACCGTCCTGGGTGTTGTTTGACGTCTCCCACAACTCCCTCACCGGCGAGCTCCCGCGGACAGCGCTTCCGCGAACGCTTCGCGTGTTCTCGTGCGCCAACAACAACCTGAATGGCACCGTGCCGCAAACGTTCGCTCAGCTGCCCAAGGTGGAGCACTTGGACTTTTCGGCGAATCAATTCACCGGCGCGTTACCCGCGAGCGTGTTGCAAAAAAAGACGCTGCGATACTTCAACGTCTCGCGGAACGCGTTCGAAGGCGAACTTCCGCGCTCGGTGTACCAAGGCGAACTCGAGCGTCAATCCATGAGACTGGAGGAATTTGACGTCAGTCACAACAAACTCACGGGTGCGCTGCCGCAGTCAATCGTCGAGTTGGACCGCCTTCGTGTCATCGACGTCGCGCACAACGCGCTGAGCGGCGATTTACCTTCGCGTTGGGCCGTCGACCGCCTCGAGCGTCTCGACGTCAAAGCCAACGCGTTCACGGGCGCCATCCCCACCATCCTCGCCAGAGCCACGCGCCTGCGCCACCTCGATTTGAGTCAAAACGCCCTCAGATCTCGCGCCAACTTAGCCGTGCTCACGATCCCCACCCTCGAGCACTTGGACGTCTCCGGAAACTCGCTCGATTGGAACGAAGCCGCCGCCGCGCCGGCGCCGAAAATCGACCGAGCGCGCGCCATCGAACCCCCTTCGCTTCACGACGACCTCTGATGCTCGAACCGCCTAGACATCGATTTGTATCACTCGCCGCTATCATCGTATTTCAACCTAATCTGTCCACCGCGCCAAGTCTCGCGCGAACGATCCATCGAACGCCGCGCGTCTTCGCGTTCGCGAAGCCCCGCGCCCGCCGCGGCTGGGATTCGCTTTCAGATCGCGCACATTCCTCATTGCCTCGCGCGCGCGCGACCGAACCACGGCTCAGGCGCGCACGACGCGAACGATCACATCGCGTCGCACGTCGCGCGCCGTCGCTCGGGGTCATGGTGCGCGAGATCGTTCCGCAGTACACGAAAGTCTCGGCGAAGAAGCTGCGCGCAGCCATCGATGCGGGGGAAGATCTGTCCGACGACGACGCCGTGAGCGACGATCGCGACGCGAGCGACGAAGAGGGCGGTCGCGTGGGCGCGTTGGACGATCCCACGGCGAACGAGGACGACGATCACGGCGATGAGGACGAACAGGACGAGGTTGAGGACGACGAGGATGAAGATTTCGACGAGGAAGACGAAGAAGACGAAGACGAAGGCGCGAAAGTCTCAAAGAAGAAAGGGAAACGGAAGAATCCGTTCGTGGATGACGTTGCGGAGGAAGACGATGACGACGATGAGGGCTCTGGGCGGAAGAAAACGTCGAAGAAGAAGAGGGGTGGGGCGAGATTCATCGACGACGTCGCCGACGTCGCCGACGCGGACGAAGACGAGGACGAGGACGAGGGTGAGGAGGATGAACCGTTGGATGAGGAGGAGCGCGAGGCGTTGAGGAGAGACATGGACACGCGTCTGCACGCGCGGATGGAGAATCAAGGACAGTTTGAACGTATGGAGAACGAGGAGGAGTTGGAGCGCATGATCAAGGAGCGGTACGCGGCGCCGAGGTACGAAGCGGGGACGGGGCAGTTGGACGCCAACGTCGATCAGCAGGCGCTGCATCCGACGGTGCGTGATCCCAAGCTTTGGCTTGTCACGGTGAAGCTCGGGAAAGAGCGCGAGACCGTCGTGTGCTTGATGCAAAAGACGATCAACCTGGCCAAGCAAGGGAAACCCCCCATGCAAATCTTGTCGTGCATCGCGCAGGATCACCTCAAGGGATACATCTACGTCGAAGCCGAGCGTGAAGATCATGTGCGAAAAGCGTTACAAGGAATGAGACACGTGTACCACGGTAAACCTGTTCGATTGGTGCCGATTAACGAAATGGTCGACTCGATCAGCGTCACGACAAAGGAAGTCTCCGTGGTCAAGGTGGATTCGTGGGTTCGCATGCGCACCGGCGTGTACAAGGGAGACTTGGCGCAGGTCGTCGACGTGAACTACGCCGATAACCAGTGTACGGTCAAATTGGTCCCGCGCATAGACTACCAGCACCTCGCCGATAAGGAATCCGGCAAGGCGAAGGGCAAGACAAAATCTCAAGTCCGCCCGCCAGCGCGTCTTTTCGCGGAAGCCGAAGCCAAGCGATTGAATTTGTCTTTCGAAAGAGGCCGATACGATCGCAGTTTGGGTGCGAGCGTGGACGTATTGTGCAGCACGACGAAGCTCTTGGATGGGTATCACATGAAGACGTGCTCTTTAGCCACAGTCAAGCTCGCCGATGCGCCGACGTTGGATGAACTTCAAAAGTTCGCCATCGGTGACGACGAGGACGGTGAGAAGGGCGGTAACTCCAGCGGCGCGTTGGCCGCGCTGTCCAAAGCCGTCGGTACTCGCAAGACTGATTTGAAGTTCATGCCGGGCGACCAAGTAATCATCGTCGAGGGCGATTTGAGAAACCTTGAGGGCGTCGTCGAGCGAATCGACCCCGACGGACGCGTCGTCGTCAATCCGTCGCATAAAGAGCTGAACGAGTTACTGACGTTCAAGTCCGAACAACTGCGAAAGCACTTCAAGACTGGTTCCACTGTGCGCGTGTTGCACGGAAAGCACGAGGGCGTGGTCGGTATGGTGGTGAAGGTGGAACGCGACGTAGCGCACATCTTCTCGACGGTGAGTAACGAAGAGTTCCAAGTCTTCATGCACGATCTTGCCGATAGCGAAGAAACCACGCAGCGTATCGACACGATTGGTGAGTACGCTTTGCATGATTTGGCGATGCTCGAAGGCTCTGAAGTCGGTTGCATCATTCGTGTCGAGAAGGATGTCGCCTTCGTCATGACCAATGCCGGCACCCCAGACCGACCCGAGATCAGGCCCGTAAAGCTTCATGAGTTGAAAAAGAAGCTGCTGAGTAGGAACATTTCCGCACAAGACGCTCACATGGACACCATCGATCAAGGGTCGATGGTTCGCATCATAGACGGCAAGTACAAGGACACCACGGGAACGGTAGAGCACATCTTCAAGGGTGCGCTCTGGATTCGAGCTCGGCACGTACAAGAACACGGCGGTATCGTTTGCATTCGCGCTCGAAATTGCGCGGCACACGGCGGTAACAAGGGTTCCCAAATTGGTGGTGGTCTGGCTGCCCAAATGATGGGCGCGCATGGCATGCCGCCGAAGTCTCCAGGTCATGCTCTCTTGCAGAGTTCATACACTTCTGGTTTGCGTGGTGATTTGATGTCTCAAAGTCTTCAAGCTCCGAGAGCTGCACCACCACGTGCTTTTGGTGGACCTGGTCGCCGCGGCCAGGATCCGCTCATCGGTCAAACGAAGAAGGTTCGCGCTGGTGTGTACAAGGGATACATCGGACGCATCGTCGACGTCACCGACACGTCCGTCCGTCTCGAGCTTCAAGCGCAGGCACGCACTGTTACGGTCAATCGCGAGCACTTAGACGTCCCACAAGTTGCCCCGAGTCGTGACTCTTTCTTGGCTCCTCGCGCGACGAGCATGTACGATGCTCCTGGCTCGAGAACTCCGGCGCACTACCCGATGACACCGGCTCACGGCGGCGGTATGACGCCAATGCACGGCGGTATGACGCCCGCGCGCGAGGCCGCTTGGAACCCCACCGCGACACCGGCGCACATCCAGGACAACTGGGAGCCGACGTCTACTGCAGGCACCGGGTGGGGTGCTGGAAATGTCGGTTACACGCCAGGCGGGTACGGCGACTCCAGCGCCCTGGCGGGTCCGACACCGAACGCATACGGCGTCGGCGCCACGCCAGGTGCCGCCTACGGTCAAACGCCCGGTGGATACGGTCAAACGCCTGGTGGGTACGAAGCAGATGAATACGTCGCCCCACCGGCGGCAGCGTCGTGGCCGGAAGATTACAAGGGTCGTTTCCTACCGGGTGTCGTCGTGCGTTTGACGAGTGGCGCGCAAGGTTACATCACCTCTGTCGCGCCGGCGGGTTCTAGTTTCAAGGTGAAAATCGGTACCTCGCGCCCGCGTGACGGTGTGGAGGTCTTAGAGACCGTGCCGAAGTCAGCACCCGAAGAGACCGTCACAGAACAAGAGCTCGAGATCGTGCGACCGGGAAAGAAGACGTCAGTCATCATCGTCACCGATTCTGGAGACGCGTCCCGCGGCGACACCGGCGAGCTCATCACCATCGATGGTGTCGACGGTGTCGTGCGTTTAAGTAGCACGAATGACGTCGTACTCTTAGACATGTCGTACCTGGCTCGTCGCTGGGTCGAATAATAGTGCTGTTGAAATACGTTTACTACACAAGTCCGATTGAGTCTAAATTCTATTTCGCTTCCACTCCGCCGACGTCGTTTTCGTTTTCGACGCCCCCTAAAACTTTTGCGCACCCGAAGTCGGTTTGCATACACGAAGTGTACGTTTGACGCTGGAGTTTCACCAAAGGTCCGACTATAGGAGCGTTTTCCCAAATCGGGCCGTCCGGAAGGTAGTCCCGATGGTAAACAATCTTCCGCGATTCCGGATTGGCGTTGAACTTTAAAACGCTTATCCCGGATATGTTTCGAAGCGGCCCCGTCCCGAGCAACATATCTAACCTCCACGTCGCGACGTAAGAGTCCGCTTGGCACACTTCCTCGTCGACTGTCAAATACTGCCTCGAAAAATCGAATTGATTCCTCAAATATCGCTCCATATTTCTCTTTCCGTGAATCTTCGTCAAGCCAGGGCCGTCGACGTAATCAAACGCCTCGTCGTCGTAATTCGCCAAGCATCCCGTCTCCCAATTATCCTGATTACACATCATCACGCTCCTCGCCGCTTCCAATCGCTCGGTCGACATCGTCCCACACTGCCCAGTAGGCGCGCCGACGCTTCCTCCGAATTTCTCCGCGCTCGCCGCGTCCCGCGCCGCGAACGCGCTCGCCACGAGCGCCATCGCGCACACCGATTTCCCGATCGCCGCGAACGCCTCGTCGACGAACGACGCGGTCGACGTCGACGCGTCGCGTCCATCGCGTCCGCGTCCGCCATCGTCGCACGTCGTCGCCGGTTCCGTCGACGTCTGCACCGGTTCCTTCGCCTCGACCGCGTTTCGCGCGACGTCGCGGACGCGCGCGCGCGGCGCCCGCGACCGAACCGGCCGTCCGACCGTCGCGCGCGCGCGTCCGCGACCACACGCGCGCGTCGCCGGCGCGAGAGAGGCGGCGCGCGTCATCGCGCGCTGCTCTGCCGTCGCGCGCCGCTTTCGGCGGTGCCGATTGTGGATAGAGTGTCCCGCGCGCGCGCGATCGGCCGCACAGGGACGCGCGCGCGCGACGCGAGCGACTGGAACCGGCGTAGAAACACCGCGAACAATGTCCGTGACGCCCAGCGCGCGCGTGTGCGCGATGCTGAGCTCGAGGCTGACGCACGCGACGCTCGAAAGACGCGCGTCGAGCTTGAGGTTTTCCAAAGCCGCGAACGCGCGAAGAAACGCGCGCGGTGCGACGATCACGGCGAGCGGGTTGAACATCACGCCGCCGGTGAGCGATGGGACGGTGCGCGTGCGGTTTGCGCCATCGCCGACGGGGTCTTTACACGTCGGTGGCGCGCGCACGGCGTTGTTTAATTACCTGTACGCGAAGAAGATGGGTGGTAAATTCGTGCTTCGAGTCGAGGATACGGATCAAGCGCGATCGACGCGCGCGAGCGAAGATAGCATGGTTGCCGATTTGAAATGGCTTGGGCTGGATTGGGACGAAGGACCCGACGTCGGTGGGCCGTGTGGGCCGTACAGGCAGAGCGAGAGAGGTGAAATTTACAAGGCGCTCGCTGAGAAGCTCGTGGCGAGCGGACACGTGTACCCGTGCTTTTGCACGGATGAAGAGTTGGAAGCGATGAAGGCTGAGGCAGAGGAGAAGAAGCTTCCGCCGAAGTACATGGGGAAGTGGGCCACGGCGAGTGAGGCGGAGGTGAAGGAAATGATGGACAAGGGAGTTCCGTTTACGTATCGCTTCCGCGTGCCGGAGGGCGAACGCATCGAAATCGACGACATGGTGCGGGGTAAGGTTGGTTGGGATACGAACACGCTCGGCGATTTCGTGGTGTTGCGCTCCAACGGTATGCCCGTGTACAACTTTTGCGTCGCCGTGGACGACGCCACCATGGGAATCACCCACGTGTTGCGCGCCGAGGAGCACTTGCCGAACACGCTTCGCCAGGCGCTCGTGTACAACGCCCTCGGCTTCCCGCTTCCGACGTTCGCGCACATGTCCCTCATTCTCGCTCCGGATCGTTCCAAGCTTTCCAAGCGCCACGGTGCGACATCGGTCGGGCAATTCAAGGATGAAGGCTACCTGAGCAAGACCATGGTCAACTATCTCTCACTCTTGGGTTGGAACGACGGCACCGAGCAAGAAATTTATGAGAAGGCAGAGCTCGAGAAGCTCTTTAGCGTCGAACGCATCAACAAATCGCCCGCGGTGTTCGACAAGGTGAAGTTGAACTGGATGAATGGTCAGCATCTTCGCTTGCTTCCGGACGCCGATGTAGAGGCACTCGTCGGTGAGGCGCTGGTGGCTTCGGACTTGTTGAAGGAATCCTCCGGCGCGACGGTGCAAGCCATCATTCCTCTCATCAAAGAATCCATCGAACTCGTCGAGGACGCCGTTCCGCAGGTGCAAGCCATGTTTGAGTTCCCATTGAAGGAAAACATGGGCGATGATGCGATGAAGAAGGTGCTTGATGACGATTTTGAACCCATCGTCGACGCCATTGTCAAGGCGCACGCGAGCGGCGAACTCGCCGCGGCGGTGAAGGAAGGCACGGTGAAGCAATTCATCAACGCCACGGGCAAGGCCCTCGATCGTAAGGGAAAGAGACTTTTTATGCCTTTCCGCATTGCGCTTACCGGTCGTATGCAAGGTCCGGATGTCGGTGAAGTGCTCACGCTTCTCGACAAAGCTGCCGGCTCGAGCGACAAGATTGTGTCGCTCGACGACAGAGTCGCCGCCCTCAAGGCGGCTTTCCCAGCCGCTGTCGCAAACTAATTCGTTTTAATAACCAAGATCTTCTTAGGCAGAAAGGTTGTGTGCGTTGATGCTTGCTGTTTCGTCCCTACAAGAGCTAAATGTGGTCGGAAACGGCTCTCATTCTACCGAGAAAGAGTCGTCTTGAGAGAGTTCGGTATCGGTGGGGGTAGGATCGGCGACTGGCGTCGGTGCCGGATCCTTCTTGGGGTAAGCTCGGGGCTGGTTCGACGATTGCACTTTACTCGTGATATCGGTCAAAGCACCGATCGTGCTGTCGAAGATGGACGGGATATCAATGCCCGTGCCGCTTTCGATGTTTTCGAGAGTGTTCTTGAACTTTTCTCGGCTCTCCTCGAACGCCAAGTAGTTGTAGGTGAAGTAGAGCGTGTAAGCGATACCAATGGTTTCCAGCGCGACATCCGCGATACCCGGCAAGATGGCCACGGATAACAAAAAGGAGCCGGCGATGATGGCGTAGAAGCCAAGATCGGCTGTTTCCTTGAGCGACTTTGAGCTCGCCGAGCGTCGCACCGGGCGTTGAGCCGGCTTGCGCGCGAAAGGTTTCGGTTTCGGTTTGCTCGCTACCATTGGTTTGCGTCGCACGATCGGCTTCTTCGCCGCGATCGGCTTCTTCGCCGCGATCGGCTTCTTCGCCGCGAACGACGGCTTCTTCGCCGCGACGGGCTTCTTGACGAGCGGTTTCGCCTTGGCCGCGAACAGTGGCTTCTTCGTCGCGACGGGTTTCTTCGCGACGACCTTCGGCTTAGGCTTCGCCTTGGCCTTAGGTTTCGCCGCAACCTTCTTGGGCAACACGAACGTCGGCTTCTTCTTCTTCTGCGTGCCCGATCCCGCGTCCATGTACCCCCGCACCGCCGCCTTCCTCTCCGCCGCCGCGGGACCGCCAAAGTTAAATACCGCGCTCGTCTGTCATCGCGCGCGTCCATCGTCAGTCCATCGTCTCATCGAACGCGCGCGCCCTTCCCATCATCGCGTCTCCGCGTTCGTCCCGCCGCGTCCGCGTCCGATCCGTCCAACCGAATCGACGCATTCGCGATTCGCGCGCCCGCCTCGCCCGCGTCGAACCATCGAACGCGTTCGCGTCCTCGCGCGCGCGTCGCCACCGCATCGCGCGCACCATCACGCCCCCCGCGCGTCGCGCGACGCGCGAGCGCGTCGCGCGCGGTCGTCGCGCGAGCGCATCCGTCGCCCGCGCGCGTCCGATGATTCCCATCGAACGCGTCGTCGTCGTCGTCGTCGTCGTCATCGCCTCGCGTCCGTTCGCGTCGCGTCCGTCGAGATCTCGTCGCTCGCTCGATCGTCGATCGTCGTCGTCGGTCGACGCGAAGTCGGACGTCGTCGACGCGTCGCGCCGTCGCGTCGACGATCGACGATCGAATTGAATCGAATCGACCGCGCCGCGTCCGCGCGGTCGGTCGGTCGGTCGGTCGATCGATGCTCGCGTCGTCGAAAAATAAATCGACGCGTCGTCGATCGATTTTCGTATCGATCGACGCGTCGTCGATCGTTTCGAATCGACGTCGTCGATCGACGCGCGCGAGCCATCGCGAGGGGGACCATCGCGCGTCGCGACCGAATCCGCGACGACGACGACGCCCCGCGCGGCGCGGATTCGCCGACGCGCGCGCGCGATGGCGAAGAAAAACGTCAAGGCGGGGATGAACGCGCGGAAAGACGCGCTGGTGGACATGCAGACGGTGTCGGCGCGACAGACGACGGTGCGCGAGCGCGCGGACCCCTACGGAAAACCCCTAGTAGGGGACGACGACGACGGAGAATCGCGAACGAATGACTGACGACGCGAGCGACCGGACGACCGAACGCGCAGAATAATAAGAAGAGAACGCGAAGAAAGAATGCGTTTTGGACGGACGAGGAGAAGGACGCGCTCGCGCTCGGGGTCGGGAAGTATGGGACGGGTACGGGACGCGAGGACGACGCGAGCGCGAGCGCGAGGGGGAGACGAGGCGCGAGAGTAGGGGACGGGTGACTGACGCGAACGGCGCGCGCGCTCGATGATTTCGTAGGGCGTTGGAGCATGATTTTGAAGGATCCGGAATTCGGTCGCGCGCTCGCGGCGCGTTCGAACGTTGATTTGAAGGATAAGTGGCGCGCGTCGACGACGCCGACGAAGACGAGGGCGCACAAACCGGGGCTCACGCCGCCGTTGTCGCCGTTGGCGAAGTCTGTGGTTTTGAGTCCGCAAGCGCACAAGCAGGGTAAGCGCAAGTGGACGGACGCGGAAAACGCGGCGTTAGAAGCGGGTGTGCAAGAACACGGCGTCGGACAGTGGGCCGCAATCTTGAAAAATCCAAAGTACGCCCGCGCGCTCAGCGCGCGCTCAAACGTCGATTTGAAGGACAGGTACCGCTCGGCGAACACGCCCACGAAGTCTGGACGCCCGACATCGCCGATCGCTCCTGATGCGATTAAAACGTACCGCACGCCGGGTTACAAGCCGACCTCGCCTCGCTTCGCGTCGTCGCCGTACTCTTCGCCCCAGGTACGGTCTCCGCACGATCGCGTACGATCGCCGCCCATCGGTGAACTCCGAGACGATAATAAAAGTTGCAGCATCATGTGATTTACGTCTAGTCGTTGTACTACAATCGCTAATTTTGTCTGTGTTAATCGTGACTCGTCGCCATTTCGAACCACTGTCGCAACAAATCGCTTATCGTCGCCGGGAGCTGCGACACGTCTTGCACGAGGACGTAGAATGGAAACGGAAACGAGTCCAAATACTTTTTCATCACCGGTTTGCCTCCCGTGAATGACACACTTTGCATGTTCAGTAGACTGTTTTGGGGATTATCGAGCACGATGAACGCGACGAGTAACCCGCGCTGCGCACCAACTTCTCGCATGCACCTTCGCAAGGCTTCCTTTTCGTGAAATCGACCGTCGGCGATGATGAGCACGAGCTGCTGGAGCTTCGTGCCGCCGCCGCGAATTTGTTCTCGCGCGACGCTCAGTCGCGCAGCCATGGTTTCGAGGAGTTGAACCATTGGTCGATCGGCCAAGGTGTTGTCTTCCGCGAACGACAGCTTGCTCACGAGCGATGGGCCCTCTTGGTCGGTAAACGGCGCGCCGAGCGGATGCAGCGTGCGCACCGCGTTGGCCCCGGCGCCGAAGCCTACGACACCGATCTCTCCGACCTCTAAACGAGCCATGGCGCGCGCCAGGAGAACCATTGACTCAAGAGCGATGTGGCCGCAGTGGTTTTCTGCCATAGATCGCGAGTCATCGATGGCAAGCATCACTTGATACTTGCGAGCCGAAGGTCTCGAACGTCTGAGCCAAATTTTGTCCTTTCTGAAATCGCTGGCAATGTAAGGAATAATCTTCCGCATGTTTAGTCGCTTGCCGGTTTTGTAATCCCCTTGAAGTCGACTTGCAAGCGTTGGCTCGAGAATCAGTCGAAGTTTCTCTGCAAGTTCAGCCGAAAGCGCGGTGGTGAGCTGCTCCAACTTCCGCCACAAGTTTTGCGCGTTGGCCTCGTTGCCCCGCTCTTTGGCTGACTTTTCACGCCATTGCGTAAGACTTTGCTCAGCCTCGATGCGCGCGAGTTCGACGTCTTCCGGCGTGAGCTCGTGCACAACTTCACCTGCTCCACCTAGAGAAGTGTGTTCGAGCTGTAAAGCGATCGTCGACTCTTCACCAGTTTCGCCTTCACCGCCGGCGACGAGCTCTCGCTCGGTCATCGTTTCATCTTCGTCGGCCTCTTCGCCATCGATCGCAGCAGTTTGTGCATCCGTCGATGCAATGTCTTTCTTCGGTTCGCTACTTTTACGCTGTCTCTTCATCGCGGCGCTAGCGCCGTCGTCTTCGCGCTCGTCGTCGTTGCCGGGACCTTGATCGCCTTCATCAGTCGCGTCGACCCGAGAGTCTTGACGCATCTCCATGGGCTCGAGGCCTTCTTCGTCTTCATCCTCCGATTCTTCTGGCACGTCATTCAAACTGTTCTTCGTTGCTTGTTCCTCCGTCGCGTTACCAAGCGTCTGAATACCCTTATTGCCTTTACCGTCTTCGTCATCCACTCCGCCTTTTTCCGCAGCTCGCTCGAACTCGTACTCGTCGCCTTCGCCACCGCCGTCGTCCCCGCCTTGGTCTCCTGCGGTATCGTTCTCAGCAGCGTCCCCAACGACATTCAAACGTTCGCGCCAGCTCTTCAACGCGTCACCGAGCGAACGATGCGGGTTCGCATCTTGCTGACGTTGCGGCGGGGGAGGCGTCTTCTTATCTCCATCGCTCGCGGGACCGCCCGTCATCGGCGCGACCGTGCCTTCACCGCCGCTCGCGCCCGCACCAGTGCCTTCACCATCCGCACCGGCGCTCGGTATGTCGGTCGATGACTGTGGTAGGGGCAACTGTCTTCCATCGTTGCCTTCGTTGACGTCGGTATCCATCGCGCCATGCGCCTGTTGCTTCGTTTCTTCTTCTCCTTGACCATCAGATCCTTGCGCGTTGGCGCCCGCTTCACCGCCTTGACCTTGGGTTTCGTTGACGTCTTGATCGCCACCTCCCCCGTCACCTTGACCTTGCGGGCCGCCTTCTTCGCCGTCTTCGTCCATTGCGTCGTCCGCGGCGATGGCATCATCCTGGAGATGATCGGTGGCGCCTTCTTCTTCGTCGTCGGCTTGGGCGACCTCGTCGTCGTCCACGTCCATGACGTCGTCCGTGAGACCACCGTCGCCGTCTTCGTTCATCTCCCCATCCGCGTTTTCGTTTTGTTCATCGGCATTCACATCTTCAGGCGGTGCACCATCGAGTTCCTCGGCGTCTTCGTTTTGCATCGACTCATCGTTGGCGTCGTCTTCCGCGTCCTCGCCTTGTTCGTCTTCCTCTTCGAGTTTCAAGTCGTCGAGCTCAAACTCCTCAGGCTCGGGTAACGACGGGTTTTTTCCGTGATTCTCTTCGACTTCCTCCTCATTCTGCTTACCGTCATCGTTGGCGTCAGGAGCACCGGATTGATCGTTTTCTTTCGGTCGATCCTTCTCGTCTTCGCCGCTTTCTTCGCCTTGATCTGGATCTTTCGGCGGTCCGTCGTCGTCCTCCTCCGCCGCGCGCGTCTCAGTCTCCTGCTTTTCGTCCTGCTTCACGCTCGACCCTTTTTCGTACTTCTCCGGAGCCTCATTCTTCTCGTCATCTTTATCGTCTTCGTCGTTCCACATGCGTTCGTCGATGACGTCGCCGTCGTCGCCATCCTCACCCATTTCCTTCTCCATGTCCTCCCTGGGATCGTCTTCGTCTTCGTCGTCACCGCCCGCGTCGACGTCTTCCATGACACCCTCGAAGTCATTTTGCATCTCTATCCCGCCGTCCTCCTCTTCTTCGCCGCCGCCCTTGTCTTTATGCTCTTCCTCTTCCTTCTCGAGATCCTCCATGCCCAGGATTTGATCTTCGTTTTCAATTTCATCCGCGACGTCCTTCTCGCCTTCGCCCGCGCCCATGCCGGTACCAGATTGATCGTCCATCATGCCACCACCGGCTTCACCGTCGGCTTCTTCAGGTGGAATACAGAACCCCTCCACGGATAAACCAAGGAATAGTGCGGTGAGTACGGACTCGAGCTTGCAGGAAGACTTGTGAAAGTTGATGTACTCAAAGAGAACGGTTCGCACGGCGCTTCGTAACAGGCCCAAAAGCGGAGCGACGGTACCCGCGCGCGCTGCGACAAAGTTTGACACATCTCGATCATCGATGGCGTGCGCTTCGTCGACAATAGATTTGACATCATTGACGACATTACGTACGGCGTGTACGATGTGCTCGAGTCGTTTCGGGTTCATAGCACCGCCCACCGCAGCTTCGTACGTCGTCATAGAGCCTTCGGCTTCTTCCTCCTCGTCTTCACCTTCTGCGACGATTTCACGTTTGATCATGATTGGTTTCGACGAAGCATCGACGCCTTGAACCCAAATCAAAGTCGATTGTACGACAGTTTCGATGTTTTCACTCAGTTTTCCGATGCGCTTTGAAATAGACACGACGTCTCCGGCGACGTTTTCGCCCCCTGGCGAGACGCCGTTCGTGAAGTCCTTTTCAAATCTGGTAACGTCCAAGTCCACAATGGAACGCAAGAAATCCCAGCCAGGCACCGCATTTGCACCATGCATTCCGATATCACCAGTGGTCAATCGTACTTCGGCTTCGACTTGCGCACTCGCAAGTAACTTCTTTACGCGCTTGAAGTCGTCGAAATTTGCCTGGATGGCGGCCACAGCGTCACTCGATGCGACGGCGTTCAATCGCCAAGGTTCCAATGACGGACGATCGTTGCCCACACGTATATCTACACTTTCTAGTGTACACGCGAGGAATGGCTCGAGACGCGCCCGGGCGCGGTGCGCCAGATCTTTGCATTCAGTTAAAGCCGTCACAACCGCGGCCGTAGTGGGTTTTACCTGCGACAGAGGCTCTGCCGCGGAAATCGCCCTGTTGAGTAAACTCACGTCGACACACGCCGTCGCAAAACGATCGATGATATCGCGCTGTTCAATCAGCCATGATTCTGCAAACCGCTGGGATGGAAGATTTCCGTGCGCACTCAATGCGTTGAGCGACGAGTAGGCGATATCGATATCCGCCTCTGCTCCAGCGGCGGCGGAAATCGTAGACCTTTGCGTGCGCAAAATGTGTAACAAATGCTCACACGATAGTGTCGCAATCTCCACTTCGCGACTCGTCAAGTCTGGATTCTGCGCCCCGCGCATAAGCCAGAGACGCTGAATTCGAGCCATTGAACGATAGTAGTACTTGTCCGCCGCTCTAAAAGCATTGGTCGCGTCCTCGCCGAGGATGGCGAGGCATCGAGGTTCCTTCATTGCTTTCTCCATGAACCACATCGTCGCAGCGCGATACTCTACCGGCACAGCGCCTCGAGAGTGTTTAATTCCCATGGCTGGCAAAGTTTTGAGCAAGTCCTGAAAAGCCTTCTTCTTGATTGCCTTCTTCGCTGCCTTGTCGTCTCGAAGCGCATTCGCGCGCTTTGCGATTGTCACGGCAAAGTCATCGAGAGATTCAGCTCCGGCGGTACGCACGTCGTAACCATCTTCGCCGTTCAACGCTCGATCTAGAATAGTTCCCATGCGTTTCACCAGTGATGGAAGGCGCGCGCGGTAAGAGGTTTCATCGACATCAATCGCGGCTGGATGGTATTCCTTTCGGATTTGTTGCGCCACTCGCGAAGACGTTTCGACCGCATTCTTCGTGCGAGCGCTCGCTTTAGCGCACGCTCCGTTCCATGCATCCCGCTGTAATCGTAACGATTCTAGTTCTGCTTGTCGCATGGTGTCGATTTCAGCTTGACGAGCGAGCTTGACGGCTTCGAGCTCCTCTTTCGATGGTTTCGCCGCATTCGGAAGTATCGGAGTCTGAGTTTGTGTACCATCGTCGACAGACAACTCCTTGAAACCTGTTTGTGATGCAGCGGTCTCCAAGACTGGTAGTACTAGTCCATTGAGAGCGGTGTCAAACGCTCGAACGAACTTGTGCAATGATCGCTGATTCGCTTCGCCCTGGACCTTCATCGCGTGATAGCCTCGATCTTCCCATTTCGCGAGCTTGGCGTGATCTCGAAGTTTAATCTCGCATGGTTTGCGAATCGTCTCAATATGTTTATCGACGACGCTCGAAAACTGAGAGTAGTATCGCCAAATGTTGTACAGAACTGCGCAAAGTGCGTCATCGTGGCTGCTGGTACTTGCACCTCGCGCCTTGCACGCGCGCGTTTCGACTTCCAACTCGGCGAAAAAGCACCAAATCAATTCCAATCGCGTTTCAAACTCACCGATTGTCGAACCTTGAAGATATTCTTCCAGTGCAACGGTAAGACTTCGAATCTTCTCAACGTCAACGTTGTGGATTTCATCTTCCGGAGCATCATCGCCAGACAAAGCGCGCGACTTCATCGAGCTGAGTAAACGATAAATGGCAAACCATGTTCGCTTGGCTCGAGATGCGTGTCTCTCGCTACAACGAGCGAGAAGCCGCGGCCAAGTACGAACTTCGCGCGCACGCCAACGAAGTGCGAGCTTTGCACATTCGTTGAGCTCATTCTTAAGCGATGTGTGCTCTGCCGAAGACTCCTCCCAAATCTGCGCTCGAGCGAGAAGGAGCTCGATACCTGTCAAACCAGCCTTCACTGGGCCCAATAGCGGCAAAGAGAGCATTCGATCGCATAATTCGGCGAGTTGCGTCAAAAGAGGGTGTTCTGGCCATTCGTCGAGCAGTTGCGTCAGCCTTCGTCGCGCCGCCGCCACGGGAGGAACGATAAGCGCCATTTCTCCTGGGCATCCGCCGACGGTGAGCTCGTCGTCGAGCGCATCTGCCGCTGCGTCTTCATCTAGCTCGGCTTGACTTCTCTTCGTTCTCGCTCTCAGCGCTTCTTCTTCCTCTGGCGTCGCTTGCGATTCGTACGGTGACGTGCCAAGCGTATCAACCGAAAGCGCTGGGCGCGACACGGCGGAATACTCCAACGCCACGCGGAGGGAGTGCCCGAAGCGCGACGCATAATCGACGGCTACTGGAAGCGATAATTGACTCGCTTTCAAGACAGATATTCCTGTGTCATACGACCGCGCAAACTCGGACGCGCGTAATGCTTCATCGGTGTTTAAATTTCGCACGTATTTGCCATACTTGGTCAAACGCATTGATTGAACAATCTTCTCCTGGGCGCTCAATGATTCCTCAGTCGAGTGCGCAGGCGCACCGCGAAGAGTGGCAAGAGCCGCGTAGTGAACGTTCACAAGCTCTTCAGCGAGTTCACCTTCGAGGATGCCGGCTAAGCGTGCTGCGCGGGTGATGTCCACTTCGTCATCAACCTCTTGAGATTTTGGCTCATCTTCCACGCAATCGTGCTCGAGCATCAGGGGCGCATCCGGCGCATCCTTGAAATCGGCGAAACCTGCGGCAAAATCCTTGAAAGCGATGCGATATGCGCGCTCCTCCGTCTCTTGGTCGTTCGCTTCCGTAGATTCATAGGAGCTTGGACCCTTGGTGGCTTGTTTGAATATTTCGGTGGCGAGCCTATCGGCCTCTGCGTCTTCTTCTCGACAACTGTCGTAGAGCGCAGAAAACGCTGCAAAGCATTTGCTCAAACGTTGCCAACTCTTCATGCTCAGCGCACCTTCGCGACGAGCTTCGGACAGAGCACTCGTAAGCGCAACGCGTAGCGCACCTAGCTCTAAATCGCCCGATTTCGGGTTGGACGGAAGATGCGCTGCCGCCGCATTCTCCGCACTACTGAGTGCTCGTAGCACTCGATCTTCGCTAAGCATCAGCGCTGCTGAACCTTCGTAGGCGGCGTTGACGACCGTCGGGAACGAAAACAATGCGACCGCGGCGGAAACTATTTCGCCGTTATTTTTCATGCGCGCACGCGCGGCTTCGGCGGCGAGAGCGACACCACGGCGAATCTCGTACACCGCAAGTTGAAGCGGTTGCGTCATATCGCGGTACGACGAATACTCATCATCCAATAGCGAGCTCCACTGCGCGCTCGATCCGAGCCACGTCTCAGCTTCCATGATCGTGGTTTCATCTGGCTTGAGTGCAGAACACTTTTGCAGCAGCTGAAGCAGCCTCTGCGCAGAGGCCAAACCTTCGCGGAACTGTACGACGACACGGCGAAGCGCGGCCCATCGTGACGGCGTCGGGCGCGGAAGGGCTAGAGTCCTTAATCTCTCGCGCTCAGACGAAAGACGTTCACCAAGTTGTACGCAGTCAACTAAACTCTGAGCGTCGCCGCTCGGCGCGGATGGCGTGCGTTGATGCCAAGTAATTACACCGATGAGTGGCTGGACTTCGCGCTCGAGCGTCGTGTCCAAATGCCAGAGCTCTGTCCGCACGGTGACAGCTGGATCGGATAACCCGGCTGGAAGCAGAAGATTGAGACGAAGCACACCAAGAAGCGCCCACGCAGCGCCGCGACGCCCCTTGTCGCGCGCGCCAGAATCACCGGAAAGGGTTGCACTTTTCACAACATCTTTGTGCGATGCTCCCTCGCACACCGCGACAATCAAAGGCTCGAGTACGGCTTCACGCATAGCTGCGAGCGGCGAGTACGCATCACACAGATGTGCGCATGCTGTTTTAAGCATTTTAATTGTGCGCGCAGCTTCGTTCGCCGTTTGCATCGCACCATCGCTGACCAACTTCATCATCGCATCGACGGCATTCACCAGTGCGGTAGCGCTTTCGCCACCGTCTTCGAGCAACGTCACATGGCTGAGCAGCATTTGTGCGGTTAGCCCTGCAAGCGAAATCCAATCTTCGATTGATGCATGCACGGGGTTTGCGCGCTCGAAGCGTAAAAGCCTTGATGCCATGCGCAACTGTACCATACGAGGCAAACGCTCGGCGCAGCCAATATTGGCGTCCGTCACAATGCCGGACACGAACGCCGTCGCCGTGGCGCGTTCAAATCGAATCGGTCCCGAAGCGGATGCCCAAAACGATGACATTGTACTTTCGGACGACGCGTCAGCCTTAGCTTTGGGTAACAGCGCGCGAGGAACGCCGTCAATGGCGTTATCCCATTGCGATGCGTGCCAACGAAGCCACATATCGTGCAGATGTTCAGCTAGCCCTTGTGACTTTTCAGACGCGTTGGCGCCGGACGCATCACCGTATAACCAGAGCAAATGACGATGCGCTACAAAGTCAGCGGGTGATCTTGGGGATGCTGCGATACCGAACGTGACTCCTTGTGCTGCGAGCATCGCTTCGCTTTTACTCATGACCTTTCCATCACGTTCGGTCATTAATCGTGCGGTCAGTTGGCTGAGAAGCTTTGACTGCGATGAAATTGACCAAAGCTCGGCGATTGGATTCAGCGTGGAGTGTAGCCGCGCAACAGCTTCCCACTTTAACGCCCAGGCAGGAAAACCAAGCGCTGGGTATGCCGGTACGGCTACGTCAGCGATTGCCCCGAGTTTCCATGGCTCATCTTTATCGATAGACTTCAAAAGCTCTTGCGCCGGTAAATCAGAGATATGCCGTCGCTCGCGCAACTCGCTGTTTTCGTCGTCCATTGATATTTCCATGGCAACACCGGATGTTTTCGCTCGATCAGCGCATTTCAAACCTAGTAGCCTCGGGATTTCACCGGCTTCGACTTCCATTTCGGAGCTCGTCGAGATATCTGCGTTTGCCTGGATGTGCGTCCACGCGAAGAAGCATAGTCCTTCCAATGCAGCAGATCGTAAGCCTACTCCGGCACCGAGTGCCGCGCACGACGCCGCAAATGTAGACTCGCTCAGAGACGTTTCACCTCCGAATCTTTGCCTCGTCAATAAATGATCAAGATCTGACGCAAACGTCGAGCGCACTTGCAAGGCATGACAAATATCACGTACGTTCTTTTCCATATCGAATAGTGTCGACGTCTTAGGCAGGGACGGTCTGCCGGCGTACTTCCACAAAAGAGGATCGATGGGTTTACCGGGTGGGATTTCCAGCGCTTCATCCATAATTGCGGCAGCGCTTTGCAGTTGCTCCGTGATTAGGCTGCACGAGTCAACACCGACGCTCCAATTTTCCAACACGACGGCAAACGCTTCGCGAACTTTAGTCCACGCCACGGCGATGGTTTCCACGACATCTGCCGACGCCACGCATCCAGAAGCCGGATCAATCTTGAAACTGTCACCTCTCGTGGTCATGGTAAGCTGTTCCAAACGAATACGCCAATCTTGAAATTCTCGAAGCAGATTGAAATGCTCGCGAGGAAGCGATTCGCCGATTGTGCATACAAGTCGAAGAAGGTCGTCTTCAAAGCGAGCGCAACTGCCCAAGAGCACACTCGCAACGTCAACGCAGGCGTGTACGGGCGCCGCACGCGCACGCGCCACTTGATCTTGACTGCGCCAAATAGACAATTGCAGACACGAAGGCGCGCCGAGGTTGACAGTCTCGTTCACGTGCCGCACGTGGAGCTCTGTTTTTGCCTTTTGCAACACGCCTCTTACGATGAGCGACCGCAATGATGAATCAGCGACATGAACGGACTTGACAAATGAATGTTTAGCGACGATATCCAAGGCGTTTAAAACGGCCGAGAGTTCGTCGCTAACGGTAGTCATAGAACTTACGTTGCTCACCCGTGCGAATGCCGAAAGTCTCGCAACAATTCCGTTGAAGTTTTGCGAATCATCATTCGCTATGGCGACATCCAAAATTCGTTGCGCGCTCGCGTTGAGCGTGACACTTAATTTAGAGATACACTCGGCGTCGGTTTCGTCCAAAGTTGAGTCGAATCCAATGCGTCGCATCGATGAAGCCACTGGTAACGCGCCAGCGATTAGCGGCGAAAGTGAATGCACGTCACCCGTGCTCGCCAATTGACCTGCAACCTGAGCAATCACACCCTCGAACAATGCGGTTTGCGCACGATGCTTACTCTCAACATCGTGTGCATTGTAGCTCAGAGTCTCGTTCATGATGCTGATATTTGGCCAGCACATTGGTTGCAACATGACGGAACGCGCCGTAGCATCGTCTGCAGCGTGCGCCCCGGTTGAGATGTTGTGCAAAGATGAAAACGCGTGTTCACACGCAGCCTTGAATGCATCGCGCGCGGCTTCGCGTATGACTGCACTTGATTCACCTCTCATGTATACTTGACTCCAACTCGTCGACAATGCAACTCGCACATCGTGCCCACGTGATAGAAGTTCGAGCGTCAACGTTGCCCATTCCACAATGTCTCGAGAAGAAATCCCCTTCATACCAGGTTTGGATACAAAATTCCCGAGATTCACGTGCGCAGCTATCATGATTGTTTGAACAAACCCACCTGGAATTCCGATAGATTCGAGAATTTTGGCGATATCGTTCTCAACCGTTGGCGTTGGTGGTGGCATGCAGAGTGGCGGCGGTAGTGCAACATTTTTCTCGTCCACTATCGGCCGTTCAGGCGGAAGCAAGAACACTTCAACACCGCGATTCCGCATCGCTCGCGATACTTCACCGTGTCTGGGGTCAATAGCTAAGAACAAACGGAAGTTTGGATGCGCTTTCACGATGCGCGGTTGACCATCAATCAAACCGCACTCGTTCACGAGAAGAAATCCCTCAGGCTCAAGAAGCGGGTTCAAACGGTCAAGAACAGTCGGTGAGCACAAATTCGCGTTCTCTAGCAAAACCCACTCGCCGCTGATGACCGCATTTAGTAAGACACCGTCGACCCACTCGAACTTTCCGGCATCTGGTGAGGGGCCAGGAGCCCACGCTGGTTGGCCAACATTTTCGACGCGCTCCTTCAAACGCAAGGAACGGGCACCGGCATCGACTTCATAGAGCGCTTTGAGCACATCCAGTAGAGCAGTGTATGAATCTCCACCGGACATATCGACACTACGCTGCATGATAACTTTGTAACGCTCCCACGTGGTCCACATTGAGTCAAACAAATCGATGTTTGACCATGTGGCGTGGTTGCCGCACGCAGCCTTGATGGCTGAGAATATGTCTTCTTCAACCGCGGCTCGATCGCGACTTGGATCGCGCTGTTCGAATGAGCCCAATAGCTCGCTTGTATCGGTTGCTGCAGTCAATGCTGCTTGTCTCAAGCGATTACCGGATAATGAAGCCAACATTTGCACGATGGTTGTTTTGCCGCTCGCCGCGGAGCCCACGAGAATGGACATCCAACCTCGTTGCACGCAATGCGCAACGGCCTCGAACGCGCCGTATTGCCCAGGCAGTAGAGCATACTGGGAGTCGTCGAAGTTGCCCACTTTTGTTTCACCGCAAATCACGCGCGCATCGCCGATACACAAGTGATCGGCGTCGACGTAGACTCTCCGCTCGTCGCACGTCGGCGGTGCGTACCCAAAAGCATCCTTGAAGAGTGCCTCGCATCGTTCGCGGTCGGCGTACGTGCGCAACCGTTGCACGAATAACGTACCAAACAAACGCTCCACCGCAACGTGAGGCGCAAACGTCGATGATCGTTCGGCGAGGTCACACCAGCGCAAGACGTCGCGCAAGTTGAATTCCCACGGAGAGCCGGCTCTCGCAAATGTGCCACCAGGGATACTCGCCGCATGCGCGAGTGATGCGTTGAAACGAACCATTGCGGAAATACTCTCGGCCGGAATGGACGGATGGAGAGATCTTGAGATGTGCTTCAAGTCATCCGCGCACATCGGCTCGACATGCACTCGTGTGAAACGATTCAAGAATGACTTAGGCAAGCCCTTGCGACCACCGCCCTCTTGAACGGGGTTCTGCGCTGCAAAAACTCTGAATGACGGTGGACACTTAAACGTCTGTCCAAGCTCTGGAACAAATACTTCCGCGCGATGATCCAAGACCGCGTTGAGACCCTCGAGCACCGGTTGCGGGGCGAGGTTTAACTCGTCGAGCAAAACCCAATCACCCGCTTTCAGAGCTGCCAAAAACGCACCGTCTGACCAAACAAACTCCCCTGCCGCACCACTGGCGGCAGGTAAATCGGCGCCGAGTAAATCCATCATATCGGTTTGTTCGCTCAAGTTGAGGCGGACAAGTTTATGACCTGACGCCGCTGCTAGTGCGGAAACAATCGAAGTCTTACCCACTCCAGGACTACCTTCGAGAAGTATAGGCTTACTCAACTGCATCGCACGCATAATTCTCGCCGCGTTCTTTTTCGTGGATGGCGCTGAAAGTTCAAAGCTACCTCGGCTGATGGCGTGATGACCGCATGATATCTTGAACGGCGCCACACCAAATAAACCATCGGCATCGACTTCAAAACTGGTCATCGCGCTACCTTCCGGAGAGGCCGCGAACGAGAGCGTCTCGTGCTCCTGCGTTGATTTAAACATGTCAGTAAAATATCGTTTTGAAGAAAACATAAATGATGACGATTCAGTGGAGGTGCTCAGGGTTGTGAGAATATTGTCTCTCAGTACCGAAGCTCGGAAACTTACCAGGTACAACGGAGCATCATCGCACCTCCACTGAGTCGCCATCGTATCGCGGTCGAATGCACGCACCTCTTCTGGAAGTTGTCGCTGTAAGAAACTCAAACACTTGATCTTAATCTGCCTCGCTGCCTCTTCAGGCATGCCAAGTCCCAACCCGAGCCCATCAAGCAAGGTGAGGTACGCGCCGTGAGCGTACGCTTCTGACGGACTCAACGGAGCTCCACGAGACGGGTCTACCATTTCGCGCATGAAGTTTGCCCAGCCAATTAAATCGCGCACCGCAAGCGCAGCGCGAGCTGTGCTACTGCCCGCATTATCGTGATAAAATTCCCAAAACTCTGCGAGACGCCTGGGAAACGGAGCGAGAGAGACTTGAGACATCCTCTTGGCGACGATGTTTTCCATCTCACTCGCTTTGCCGACGCTTCCGATCCATACTTCGGTGAAACGATTTCGAAGTGCGGGCGAAAGCTCCTTCTTGCCGAAATCTCCACCAGGATTCATCGTTCCGAGAATCAAAAAGTTTGGATGCGCGGCGAGTTCTTCAACCTCGGCGCCACCCTTTTCAGGAAGCGTAATCGAACGACCGGGTTCAAGTACAGAGTTTAAACGCTCGAGTACAGAATCTTCCGCGAGTGAAAGTTCGTCCACAAGTAGGATATCACCATCACGCATGGCTTTGATCAAAGGGCCGTCTTCCCACGCAAATGGTGCAGCCGTTTTACCTTCATCCATCATCTCCTGCCGTTCAGACGTTCTTGTCGGCCTGAAACCACCTATGAAATCGCTCGTCTCGGTGTGCTGATGACAGTTCAGAATGCGAAGCTTTTGACCACGCAAGAGCGCTAGAAGTTGACAAACCGAGGTTTTCCCGCAACCCGTTTCGCCGACGAGCAACGCCGGTTCTTTGTGATTCATACAACCTTCAACCAACGCAAACAGACGCCGCATTGCGGGCGTCCACGCGATTGTATCAGCTAACGCAGCGGCATCTGCAGCTTCCACTCCGCCAAGTTTCTTCGCTTGCGACGCAGCGTCGACCAAACTCTTCTCAAGCACACCTTCCTGCGCGGACGCATAAAGCGTGCTCTCGATTAGAGGTGGCACCTTCAAATACTTTTCGAGAACTTCACGGATTGAATGCCGTTCGACGTCGCTTCGAAGACGCTCACCGAGTACTCTGAAACCATCCGCGGCGAGCGCTTCGTAGCCGTTGCTTTGGCGATTCGCCCAGCGGAACAAATCTCTCGCCGTGATGTAACCATCTTTACCGGCGAAGGCGCGAGACCCTTGACGCCGTCTTTGTAACTCGCGCATGACCTCGACAAGCTTGACGCAATACGAAGGTGCGATTTCACATCGAGTGTGCAGAATTGTTTTCAGCTCTTCGTCGGGAATGTCACCTATATGAAGCTCCATGAACCTGTTTCTAAACGCCTTGCTGAGCACTTTACGACCGCCGTACACCGCCCCGGGTGGATTTTGTGTGGCAAATAGCATAAAGTGCGGATGCGGACGGATGGTCTCCTGCAACTCAGGTACAAACAGTTCTCTGTTGTCATCTAAAAGTCGGTTAAGCGCTTCAAGCACGTCCGTAGGCGCCAAGTTGAGCTCGTCAAGCACGACCCAGTAGCCTTTGCGAACAGCTTGCACGAGCGCTCCCTCCTGGAACACGAGTTGACCTGCGAGTGGAAGAAAGTAGCGTCAGAGTCAGTGTCGTTGGCGTCAGCGTCGACAAAACAAATGCAACCAAACGTGCCCGCTTGTTTCCGCGCGGCGAATTTCGGGACTCAAACCGTTCACGTCCTGGGTGCCAGGTTCTACGCCAGCGTTCGGCGACGCAAACACGTAAGATATCCGCGTTGATGTTCGGCCACTTTCCGAGCCCCCGTTCCCACGGAATTAGGGAAGACGGCTAACGAACTAGTGGCCGGAAAAACGGGACGAAGAAAGTTTGCGCACGCACCTGTCTCGTCGGTAACGTAAGTGCCGAGGTACTCTTGCAAATCCGTATGCTCGTGATTGTTGATGCGCATGAAGCGATGCCCGGTTCTGTGCGCGAGGTACTCCACGAGCGACGTTTTACCACTCGACGTGGGTCCTTGTAAGAGAATCGGATGCCGACGTAACAACACCGCGCGAGCCAGATTCGATAAGTGACCGCGAACGGTCTCCGTGACGACGTATTTGCCCTCTTCGGGATTGACACGAGGAAGATCACCCGCCTCCACCCAGAAATGTTCCAACAGCACGTGCGTGTCCCCAGCCGGCGGGTTAGGGGGCGTTTTCATAGCCTGCGAATGCGAAACGTTAGTGTCAGTATCAGTGCGCGCAAACATATGTAAGTGTAGAAAAACGTCTTCCAAAACCTCAGGAGATCAGAGATGGAATAGGTATTGTTTTTCGTGAATGTACCGTCGCTGGCGTGATACGCCCGATCTCGCTAAGCCCATAAGCAGTGGGCCTCGAGAGCGTGAGCGACGGAAAAGTCGCGCAATCGATTGAATGTAAAAGTGGCGTACCTTTAGAGCGGTTCCACGGAGAAGATGCTTGACCATGAGCTTTTCGAGAATGACGCCACTTTCGGTTTTGAGTAGCGTCAGAAAAGACATCGCGAAGCCGTCGAACAAAGCCCTTTGTAAGCCGTATATCCCAGTCGCTGCGCGCACGTATTCGCACGCGCGCGATAGCGTACGCAATGAGTACTGTGGCTTTTGATCCGCACTGTCCAGCAACGTCGTGTGAGCCGCTTGTCGGGCAGCGATGTAAAAGTCGACAATGTCGTCAACCTGCACCCCTGGAACGCCGTGCAAGTACGTGTCGACGATCATCGCCAGATCATCTCGTCCCTCGGTCTCTCCGGCGTAAATTTCCACAAACCTGTGTTTCAACGCTGTTGGTAGATCTCTCTTACCTACATCGGTCGCGGGGTTCATGGCGCCGAAGAGGCGGAATCGAGGGTGGCGTGGAATCGGCTCGCCGTCGCCGCGCTCGCTCAGCACAATGCTGCCGGACTCGCTTTCTAAAATCCCTCCGAGACGTTCAAGAGTCTCCGCTGGGGCTAAATTTATTTCATCAAGAAGTATCCAATGTCCTTCGCGAAGGGCGGTGATGAGTGCGCCTTCGACGAAAGCGAAAACTGGCCCACCATTTTTGCTTGCGTTCGTGGAATGCTCCACGACGCTCAGATCACGCTCAAAGTCTCGCCACGCCGCGACGAGATCGTCCGACAACACACTCGTCGTCTTCCGACGTTTATTTGCCTTTTTACCATCATCGGTATTCTCACGAGATTTTGCGTCCTGCGCGGCCTCCGCTGCAAGCTTTGCGACGCGTTCGACGCCGGCTCTAAATGCATGCAACAAGTGCGTCCACTTTTTCTTTTCTGCGTATCGCGATATGCGCGTGAGAAATTCCGCGTTGGAAGCCGAAGGGAAGGTTCGGTTGAACGCGTTATGAAACTTCGGAAGCAAAGGAAGGCACAAATGTCGCGCGCTTACCGGTTTGAAACCGCCGAGAAAATCCGCAGACTCGGACTGATTGCTCAAGTTAACGACGGTGAGCGGCGCGCCCGTGAGACGCGCGAGCTCCTGAACTAGGGCCGTTTTACCAGTCCCAGTCTCGCCCACGAGTAACACGGGCTCGGTGAGCTGGACCGCCGCCGCCGTGCGCTCCAACAGGCGAGATGCATGTCCAGTCCTGGACCACTTGGCGCCGCGAGCGTTCGTTTTTCCGACGGGTAACGCGCACCGCCCAATCGTCACCGATTGGTGGCTCTCTTGAATGGTGGGCTTGTGCAACCGATCCGTCGCGTCTGCGGTGTCTTCCGCCGGAAGCCCCCACGTCGCAGCGATCATCTTCAACACTCGACGTCGACCTGGACCTGCGGGCAGCATGCCCGCGAGCACATCCGCGGCTTCCTCGTAAGCCGCCGCTCGAAGTTGCGGCGGCGCCGCCTTGCCCGGCTGCAATAACGCGAGTTCGTGCCTGCGAAGCGCCTGAATGCGTCGCGCCCAACGAATTAAATCTCTCAACGTAAAGGGACGACCAGCGTGCACGCGCGCTAACGCATGGTTGACGTCATTCGCTTGAGCTTCTAATCCAGACGCCGCGCGATCGAAGCGCGCGTCGTCGCTCGTCGCCTCCTGAATGGTGACGTCTTGCTCGGAGATCTCCCCAAGACCGGCGGCCTCGCCCGCGGCCGCGCCGCCTTGACCGCACAAACTTTGCACCTGACGAACTGTCGCCAGCATTGATTGCGCGAGCGGCGCCAAGTTTGGATACAAGCCGCAAAGAATCGCCGTCGCCTCGTCGCCGCGCGGCGGCTCGACGACGACGCGCGTCCACAGTCCGGAAAGCGGGTCCGCGCTCGCCGATGTCGACCGTCCGGCCTCGGTGGTGATTGAACCAAACAGTTGAAATCCAGGCGCGGCCTGAATGCTCTCGCCGCGCCCCGGGACGTAAAGCCTGCGCTTCTCTAAAAGCGGCACCAGCGCGGAGAGCACCTCGAACGGCGCGAGATCGACGTCTTCGATGAGCACCCAGACCCCTCTCGTCACCGCCTGCGTCAACGCTCCGGGCTGCCACTTGAACTCGCCTGGGGCGGCGCCACACACGTACGCGCCGAGTAATGACTTCGAATCAGTTTGCGCGTCCAAGTGCAGGGTGACGAAATCGCCGTTGCCCGTCACGCGCGCCACCTCCTCGAGCGCGGCGGATTTTCCGCAACCGGCGGGACCTTCGAGCAAGACGGGTCGGTTTCGGCAGAGCGCCAACGCGACGGCGGCGAGATTCCGGCGTGCGCTTTCGGTGTAAATCATCGGCGGCTTTTGTTCGCGCCCACTCGAACTCGCGTCGTCGGCGCCGCGCCGCCGTAACTCGACGCCGCCGACGCGCACGTATCCTTTCGCGGGCGCGGCGAAGTCGTCGACTCGGGATAAATCCGCGGCGCCCAGAAAGTCCTCGTCGTCCGCGCCTGCGGACTCGCCGCTCGCTCGGACGCGCCCCGGATGTAACCAAAACATCGCGCGCGCGTTCGCAAACTCTAAATTTCGCGCCTCTCTCCGCGCTCCGTACTCGTGAAACGCCTCGTCGTCGCGCGTCGTCGCGCGACGCATCGCGTCCAACCCCTTCGCGCTCACCCCCAGCGCGAGCGCCACGAGCGCGCACGCGTTATACCTCACCTCATCGCTCTCCGCGCGCAACCACCTCGTCGCGGACGACCAATCGAACCTCTCCCGCGTCGACGGACACGCGCGCCAAATCGCCTCCAACGCTCGCGTCGCCGCGCTCGTCTCGCTCGCCTCCATCCCTCGCGTCTTCGCGTGCACCGCGCCCACGACCCCATCGAACGCCCCCCGCGTCAAAATCTCCTCGCACGCCCTCGCGCAGTGCGGCAGCAGCTCGCACGCGACGCCCAGCGCCACGCACGTCGTCGCCGCGTCCCGCTCGCCGCGCGCGCTCGCGTCGCCCGCGTCGCCCGCCGCGGCCAGCATCCGCGCTCGCGCCGCCGACGCCGCCGCCATCGTCGTCCGCGGGCGCAGCACCGCGTCCAAGACGTCCGCGTCCGTCGCCCTCGACGCGTCGATCGCCCCCCGCGTCTCGTCGCGTCGCGCGTCGTCGTCGTCGCGCCTCTTCTCGCCGCCGCCGCCGTCGTCGTCGCGCGTCGTCGCGTCGTCCCCGCGTCGCGCGCGCGCGTCGCGACGCCGCGTCGACATCGCGACGCGCGCGCGCCCGCGAACGATCGCGCGTCCGACGCCGTTCGCCGCGACGCGCTCGCGCGCGCGCGAATG
>Ga0206682_10000167_pt1 | contig 68340 bp, 65 predicted proteins | sample M240m12015metaG_FD_155444 | JGI IMG/M metagenome (GOLD analysis project Ga0206682, IMG submission 155444) | Ammonia-oxidizing marine archaeal communities from Monterey Bay, California, United States - M2 40m 12015 | ecosystem: Environmental > Aquatic > Marine > Intertidal zone | place: USA... | reverse complement strand
TGTAGATGGCACTAAACGGTGTAAAATACGTATATATCCACGGTTCATGACTCGTCATGTGTGTAGGTACTCTCTAAAGGTGCGATATATAAATTTTTCCTTCTGAGGTACTCTCTAAAGGTGCGATATATAAATTTTTCCTTCTGAGAGCAGTCCATGTCGTCGTAAAATTAACAAAATGATTTAATATGTACCCCTAGTATCGTTAAATACTGTAGTATTTGGAAGTATTTGGATAAAGCCGTTGGAATTAAAACCAAGAATGCTGGAAGAGTCTGCCCTATCTGCCTATCGTTCCGTAAGTGCGCGAAGAGACTGACGCGCACTGGAACCGTCGATACAGTTATATCGGTTCAACGACGGTTCAACGACGGCCGCACGTGTATTTCATTTGTGAACACCGGTGCACCATAATACTTCGCGAACGAGTATAACAAGAAAAGCCCAAAGCCCGAAGGTGTGAAGGTGATGAGCTCGAGTATGGTTGTGCCTTCAAGGGGATTGCGGGCGTCGTCATTTCGTATCCAGAGTGATAGGAGTACAATCAAACATGGCGCTGTGTTTATCACGAGACGCTCAACTAATACTCTCGCGCCATCTCTCACTTTCCTATATACGAATGCTGGTTCGCCAGTACGGGGGAGTGTGTGTTCAACAACATCAGAAACAATGCAATCAACAACACCAGAAACGATCGAAGAATTGCAATTATGTCAGGAGGAACTGTACTGCGTTCCTCAAGGGTCCAGTCGAATCATATTTTCCGCTCAAGATCCTTTTTCAGATAGAGTTGCTACTCGCGCCAATGCTCTTTCAGCCGTACCAGTTGGTGTGTCATTTTCTACTGCCTTCAGTGACCTAACTGGTAACCATGCGTTTATGTGCGCATTTTTAAGCTGGCTTGTCGCTCAAGTCGCGAAGATATTTACTGCATACTATCGTGAGGGTCGTTGGGATTACAGAGTAATGTTTGACAGTGGTGGCATGCCCAGTTCTCACACAGCTCTTGTCGTCGGTTTAACGACCTCTATCGCGCATCTGCATGGCTTAGGGAGTGTGCATTTCCCAATGTCATTAGCGTTCACGTTGATTGTTATGTACGACGCGGCTGGAGTGAGACGACACGCTGGGAAACAGGCTGAGGTACTGAACAAGATTCTTGCTGACACTTTTCATGGGTCGCCACTGAGCAATACCAAGCTCAAAGAAGTTTTGGGGCATAGTCCGTTGCAGGTAGTGTGTGGAGCTATCCTCGGTGTGCTCGTAGCGTCATTCTACATGCTGAAGTTCAGCTAATAGCTATGCGGTGAATCGCATGCAACCCTCTCTAGACATTGCCTATTTTGCTTGTGACTTCGTATTGAGGTTTCGTAACAATATCGTGCACACGGTGCCAATGTTGATAGAAATTAGATGGTGATCAGGATAGCCAAGTTCGTGAACCAAACTCATCGCCTCAACGCGCTTGTCTGAGAGTAGTCGCGGACGGAAAAGCTAGTCTATCTAACACAACTTGGCCCTTGCCCTCGCACATTTCCAACGTTTCTCTTATTTATGATTTTCTTTTTGATCGAAGGCGTAGTGATACTACAAAGAAGTTCGAATTATGAGATTATAGTAAGCCCTACTCGCACTAAACTGTCTAGACGGGCTTCTGAACTAGACCAGCGGCACTATCCCACGCCGACGCGCTCATCACGTCCGCGATCGCGTTTGATTCGCGCTCAATAACTTTATCAACGATTCCGTATTCAATCGCGTCCTTAGCCGTCATGTACAACGGGCGTTGCATATCCTATTCGCAAGAAATTTTAATAATGAACGAAAATCATTGTAGCGAAAAGCTCACCTTATCTAACTTGGCCACTGAATGACCTGTTGTCTGACTGAGAATATCCAACAGAGACTTCTTCTGAGCAAGTGTTTCGCGCCACTTGATGTTTAGTTCGGTAGCCTGTCGCTCTCCAGTCGAAGGTACGCGAGGTTGGTGCAACATTGCTGTCGCATGAGGTGTCATGTACCTTTTACCTTTATCACCTGCAGATAGAAGCATGCATGCTTGCCCTATTGCAACACCGGTACCAACTGTATAAATCTATATCTATGTGAGAAAAGTCGTTAAAAACGAAATTAAGACCTCACCTCATTGCCAATATACTTCATCGTGTCGAAAATTGCGGTGGCTTCGGTTTCAAAACCGACAACCTCGCCATCGGCGCGGGTACAACCAGTCGAGTTGATGTAGATGTAGCACGGCTTCTTTTGATCGGTGTATTGAAGATACAGGAGTTCTGACACAATGAGCTCAGTAACAGCAGGAACAAGCTATCAATAATGCGTAGTTAGTTTCCCAATTCAAGTTATTGAACATGTATCTCACCGGCATGCCTATGTAGACGATTCGGCTGTCCAGAAGCAAGGAGGGGAGGTCAGGTGGCGGTGTTTTTGGTTTGTGTTCACTATACGAGGTCCCCGGATTCGCGCTAGCCGGTGAGTTTGAAGCTTGTGGACTTGCATAAGCATTACTGATGGCCGCCCCCGGTCTTCCGTGCGCGTGGATGGTCCGAGGGCGACGTCGCGACGTCGTCGTTACACGTTCAAGGTGCTGGGGAGCTGTTTTCGCTCCCACTCGCCTGTTGGCGGCAGATCGCAAGTGGTCTCCGTGCGCGACGCGGGCAGCACGCGCAGAGCAAGTGACAGATGAAACCACGTAAGTGGATTTCATGCTTTACGCCTGTTCAATAGTGCTGGGCGCGCGTTTCGAGAGTATCGAACCAAGCAAAGAGAAAGAAACCTATGATAAGCCGATATTATTTTTTAGGTGTTTGTTCTTAGTGAAATGTATATATATCATATGATATCATGTCATGTCCCGTCGGATATATAAAGTACTAGGTAGAAAGCATATATTTCTGTAAGTACTTACTCGCTCTGCGCAGGGCGCTCCAAAACGCCTGTAACGCGTTTACTCGCCGCACATGACGCGACCCTCGAACGACTATTGCGAACAGATTGTGCACGTCGATGCCTTCGCGCAGCAAGTCAACGTGTGCCGTAGCGCGAATGTGGAACTAGTATCTTTAGGCTTACGACGGCAGGTTAGGGATACGACATACACACGCTCGGTATCAGGTGTTCGCAGCTCGCAGCTTATGTTGACGAAATCTTTCGTACCCGCGAAAGGCACGACGTTTGTCTATCAACGGGAAAATGTGATAAAAACTCCATCTCTGACTGCTGGTCGATCGTCCAGCGACCATCCGATAATAGAATCACACACACTGAAGAGAACACCTGATGCTTATATCGAACAAATTATAGCTGTCATCGATGCTCTGGTTCCTGGAGCACGTGAAAACACTCGAATCCCGTTATTACAACTTGGTGCCGATTCACTTACGCTCGCGGAAGCAAGTGTAAAAATTAATACACTTACGGGGGTGTCGCTGTCGGTTTTTGACATGCTTGATTTCAAGACACTGGCAGGCATACTTGAGAACACGTTTTCAAGTTCGTGTCAATTAGGAAGTGTGACCTGCATTACCAGTGTGTAAATTATCTAATCTAAGAGAGTTTTTTCCCAATCATCCCTGTAAGGATATCTAAACTATTACCATCTGGATGGAGTTCGAACGTGTTTCCCTGACGATCGACTGTTTACGCAGTAAGATTTGTGAGTTCTAGGTTGTTGTCACATTTCACCTGCAAACAGAAAACCTGCATCTGTGAGACCAGTGACAGTGACCGAAATCATCGCGCCCGAAGAATCTGAGTTAAAAATCGAAAGTTGTGCTTCATCGTGTAGCCAGTGAGCCGTGTATTCTGCCTACAAATACATAAGCAAGAGTCCTGGACATTCTACATTTCATACCCGTATGGCGCAGAAACCGTTTCTTTGCAATTTGTCATGTAGACTTTCAAAGTGAGCTAAACCGGGGTAAGCAAAGATATTTCCTCGTTTGGAGCGGACTGACCCAGAATTTTAGGAACGAGCGCCTCTCTCTTCAATTTCTACACAGTATGAGTAAACTCCCAAAGCATACGTTAGCAACGCACTACGCTGAACTTCTCAGTGGATGGTTCTTGAACACCCCCACGCTTTGTGCCATCAAAAGTCGAGAAGAATAGAGCGTTCTCATTAATCAGGCTGTTAAGGCACACACTAGGCGACTAGCGACCGATAAGATATTCTTCTTTTTGTCGAAATAAAAGAAATAAAACTTACAGAGTTGTCAAGATTGAGGCCGATACCTATCACTACGCTGAAGGAATTTTCACGATAAATGGCTTTGCATAGAACACCACCAATCTACGTTCGAAGCTTAAAGTATATAGAAGAAGGTCTAAGTGTCCCTATACCTTGTTCAACTTATAATAAATATCATTTGGCCACTTGATCCGTATACCCAGCGACTTGTACTGTGAGCAACCAGCAGCAGTACAAGACTCCTCAATCGCCTAAGCGCAGCAGTGATCAAACAAGAAGGAATGTTCTGAGTGCACACAAACCTTAACGACCGCTAATGTCGATATGTACTGTAGAAGAGGGATTTCGGCAGCAGCCCTGTCGTTCCAAGTCACACACATAAATACTTTGATTTATTTGCACGCACAAACTAGTTTCACATGTAAAGGAAAACGTCAAGCAACCGTACGGTGACTGCCAGACATTTGTGCTGAATATGCGTGAGGATTCGGTACGATGAACGAACGGCGTCTAAATACCCTCGACCTTGGCCCGCAGTCTGCTCATCACTGACGCATACAGTCCCAGACGGGAAAGACTCAAACTCCCTGATTATCAAGTGAGAAAAAGCACAAAACTGTAAATTGAGACGCGCACTTGAGCAAAAAGTCGCTCGTGCTACCCAACTTTCCCGATCGCAGCAAAATAGCCCCAAGGTGTCGAGTTTGAAGCTTGGAAAAGAATTCTAACTCGTTGAAAGTGCCTGCTAGATTTGATGGGCTCTCGAGCACACGTACTCGACTACAAAAGCATGCGTTAACGAATATGTGATGTTTCGAACACGCATATTTCAATACCTCGCGGCGATTGGCTTTTGACCAAGCCGCTCTTTCACCTTTGGGAGCATCTAAACGAAGTTCAACGATAAAGCGCGTGGCTTCGAAGAAATTGTACCGAAGGATTCCGAACGCACAGCTCCACCGCATGCATTGCAGATGTTCCATCAACCCTCATGTACTTCAGCGGGGTTCACACGCCAATTCGCGTCGAATTGCGAACGCGTGACTCGGTCAGGTCGCGCGCCGGCGACACACAACTCAGCGGTGCGCAACTCGGCTAAATGTCGGTTTATACCCACTGAATTATGAGGATATAATATCATATACACACATACCGATGCCTATCTGTACATTGCATGATTTTTTCCATCCTCACACAAGACGCGGGCGTTCTCACGACGCACGCGGACACGAGCACTTGTTGTCACACGTCGCGCGGCAGCGGCTCCATCGATACGATTGCGCCACTACAGGCCTGTCGGGATCCGGTACAGCTGCCATGAGCTCGCACGATTCTAGATACTTCTCCAGTCATAAGAAAGGTAACTGTGGGCAGGCTTCACTGAGAAGTGAAAAGTATTGAAGTGACAGTTCCCCCTCAGGCGAAATAGCAGAGTGGCGCCAAGACTTGAAAAGAAATGACAGAGATCTTTTAAAGACGACGGTAAAGAGAAGTACGATCATTTAATCTCTAACTTGAACACCTATCAACTAAATATCGCAGTTATTGCTGCTATGACGGTCGGGAAGGACGTATGTTCACTGTTTCCAGACGTCATCAATTGCATGCAGACTGAAGACATAGAGTTGAAAAAGCTCATTTACTTATACTCGATCAATTACGCACGGTCTAACCCTGATCTTGCTATACTCGCGGTGAATACATTCGTAAAGGTAAAAAGACAAGTCGACATACTTTTCTAGCCTAAAATCTTTGATTATAGGACAGTCAAGATCCCAACCCGCTCATACGGGCTCTTGCTGTGCGGACGATGGGCTGTATACGGGTTGACAGGATCGTAGAATATTTATGCGATCCATTGCATCTAGCATTACGGGTACGCACGTACTCGTTTCACGTATTTTCTGAAGTTGACGTCTTTCAGGACTCTGATCCATACGTCCGAAAAACTGCGGCCATATGCGTAGCGAAGTTATATAGCATAAATAGAGAGCTCGTTATCGACAGGTTTGTCTGCGAAAGACCGTCTGCTGTGATGACTTACGATGTTTGGACGTCTTAGAGGATTTCTACAGCAGTTAAACGGCTTGCTGCTTGATGACAACCCCATGGTAATGGCAAACTCCATTGCGGCACTTGTCGAAATTCAGAAAGGGAGCTGTGCGCAAATAATCGACTCAAGTCTGCTTTCTAGAGTTTTTACTTCACTCGAAGCGTGCACTGAGTAAGATTACATGTCTATTCGTTTCAAATCACTTTGTTGATTCTTCGTTGTAGGTGGGGGAAAGTGACTATCCTTGACTGTTTGGCGGCGTATGAGAGTACAAGTGCTACGGAGGCCGAACACATACTTGAAAGTATCTTGCCAAAGCTTCAGCATGCCAACTATGCCGTAGTACTCGCATGCATACGAGTGATTCTCAGTAAGTTGCATCAAGTTCAGGTCTGTGTTGTTCTCAATCTTGGATTCCGATTGTTGACTTTGTTTTATAGCACTTGCGAGAGTCTTTACTACAACGAATTGTTCCTCCACTCATCACAATGTTGAACGCTGAACCTGAAATTCAGTATGTCGCGTTGACGAGTATAAGTGAAATCATGGATGCCTTTGTATTTCCGTTTTTGCACAGTTACAAGGTAAAATGTTCGATTAATGGTCAGTCTAGGAACTGATGTGTGTTTAGGCATTTTTCTGCAAATACAATGACCCGTCGTATGTGAAACATGAAAAGCTGAATATTCTCGTCAAAATTACGAATGAGAACAACGTTGGCGATATTTTACTCGAGCTCAAAGAATATTCTGGTGAAGTGGACATCGAGTTCGCACGAAAAGCCATTCGCTCGATCGGTATATGTGCTCTATCTGTGCCTGAATATTCACAGGGGTGCGTTAGTGCACTTATGTGCATTATTGACACGAAAGTTAACTATGCCGTTCAAGAGGCGCTAGTTGTTTTAAAGGACATATTCCGGTGTTACCCAGATCGGTATGAGAGTGTGATATCGCGTTTATGTCAATCACTCGTGAGTTTGGATGAACCAGAAGCAAAGAAGTCTTTCATTTGGATTCTTGGCGAGTACGCTGATCGCATCGAAAATGTTATCGATTTATTGCGAACGTTTATTGATGGTGTCGATGATGAACCTGTCGTTGTACAGCTCCAATTACTTACATCGACAGTTAAGCTATTTCTTAAACGTCCGAGCGAAGAGTCAAAATCCCTCGTTCAGCAGATGTTGATGTTTGCTACCCATGAAAGTGAGCACCCTGATCTTCGGGATCGGGCATATGTATACTGGCGGCTTTTAAGCCATGGAGGCGATAAAGTGGCGAGTGTTGTCACCTCACACATGCCCGCCCCACAATGCAACCCTTCCTCGTAGTTGGCCTTTGTCAATACAAGCATGAAACTACTGTAGATCACATGATGGGGTATTCGCACACGCAGGTACTTTCGCATCAAGTGACCGATATCAATAACTTGTTTTTTTTTCCAGCGGCAAGCAGTAGTAGCCTACCGTCGACAATGTCTGCCATGCTCACGGTAGCTTCATCTGACAAGACTTTGATGTTGTTAAGTCGCAAACCTCCACCTTGAATCAACCGCTTGGTGGCGCCTTTGCTTGGCTGTAATCCTACGTCAACAGCCAGTTGGACTAGACTGATGCCTAACACCTGTTGCATAGGGAGTGTTGCGCTCGGTACGATACCTTCGAGAGCAGTCAACGCGGTCACATCTAAATCAGTGTCCGCCCCTGGTTTCAGCACAGAGGTAGCAGCCTGCGCTTCTTCCAACCCTTGCACTCCGTGAACAAATCGCGTTACTTCCTCAGCGAGACGCCTTTGGACAGTGTTTACTATGTAGCTAGGCTGACTCATGTGACGTTCATACTCTAAAACTTCAGCCAACGGTACAAACGTCAGCATCTTCAGGAGTCGAATGACGTCAGCGTCATCTACGTTCAGGAAATATTGATAGAACTTGTAAGGTGACAATCTCGAAGTAGAAAGCCAAATCGCGCCTTGCTCAGATTTTCCAAATTTTGTGCCATCTGACTTTAGTAGAAGTGGAAAGGTAAGCCCAGATACGTCAGCAGAAGGTTCAAGTCTGCGTATAAGGTCGGTCCCAGCGGTGATATTCCCCCACTGGTCACTCCCACCGACTTGCACAGACACTTGTTGTGATCGGAGAAGATGAACGAAATCATAACCTTGCAAAAGCTGATATGCAAACTCGGTAAAGCTTATACCACTTTCACTTGAAAGTCGAGACTTGACACTATCTTTTGCAAGCATGGTCCCCAGGCGTGAATACTTCCCAACGTCCCGCAAGAAGTCCAAGAAACTCATGTCAGCATACCAATCGACGTTATTGACGACTATTAGCGACGTATCAGTGGAATTATCTGTCAATATCTTTTGGATCGTGTTGGAAATAGCCTCAGCGTTCACAGCTATTGTAGTTTCGTCCAGTATAGGTCGCTCCGAAGACTTTCCAGAAGGATCGCCCACTCTACCTGTCGCCCCGCCAATCAGAGCGACTGGTGTGTGTCCGTACTTCTCAAACCAGGATAGTACGACTATACCTAGCAAATTGCCAATGTGCAAGGAATCCGCAGTGGGGTCAAAACCACAGTAAACTCGTAAAGAACTCCCCTCCAACACTGACTCATTCGTGCACGCCTCGACGAGGCCACGTGCGTGGAGTTCGCCATAAACACTCGATTCGTACCTTTCATCGTCCGCAAACGCCCTCAATCGTGAATTCGGCAGCGAAGTAGCTCCGTGACCGCGGTCATTCGCTTGAGTCGTAAGTCTTCGTTGAGCAGAGCAAGTGCGGTGCGTCGAGAACGCTGAGCGAGCAAATACCGCGCGAAGCATGCCCGAGCCTCTATAAATATTCGAAAGAGCCATCGTCACCGATTTGTTGCAGTTGGGTGACAAACCAGCGTCGTCAGACCTCGCTCCGGACGAGGTTTGGCACTGAGCCACTTGATTCGTCACATAAATCGCAAGATGTGGTAATTCTGGTGGTATAGACCACTGTAATACGGAATCCTCCACTCTAACATGCTGGTATATAGATACCACATTTACACTATATATACCGAAATAGCGAAATTGGAGGTCGCCCCTGTATACATGTCATGTGATAAAAGCCAAGTCTGAGCTCTCGTCGCGAGAGAAGTCGCCGCAACCACTCAGCACACCGAGAAAGTGGACAGAATGCGTAGTATGTTAGCAAGACACTGTATTGTACGGGTAGCTGGCCATTTTTACGGACATAAGTCAACTCTAGGAACGTCGCAACGATCGTCCACGCGAGTTGTTCGAGGGCCGGGGGGGGCTGCGGCTGTTCGAAGAGAAGGTAAGTCGTACTGAGATTTTGTGAATCGAGTGCCAAGTTGATATGTATTGCAGATGTGTTGATTGCATGTCCAGACAATAACGTGACGGAGTATATATTTGAGAAAATCGGAGTTGACTTGCACCGCCGTCCAGAGCACCCACTCGGTATCTTGAAGAATGCTATCATGGACTATTTTGATGAAACGTATGGGAAAAACGCGTTTCGAATGTTCGATGATTTGCATCCTATTGTGTCGTCGTACGAAAACTTCGATTCAGTTTTGGTACCGGAAGATCACGTATCAAGGTCAAAAAATGACACATACTATGTTACAGCAGATACTGTTTTGCGCTGCCACACGTCGGCCCATCAACTCAGTCTGTTGAAGCAGGGTGAGAAGCGCTTCCTGGTGACCGGTGATGTCTACAGACGAGATTCGATCGACGCGACGCATTTCCCTGTCTTTCATCAGATGGAAGGAGTTCGAGTGTTCACTCAAGATGAAATCGCTGGCAGCGAACTCACGGGCGAGGAACTTGCAAGTCAGGAATTAAAAAATATGCTAGAGGGTCTTGCGCGTCATCTATTTGGAGAAGTTGAAATGCGTTGGGTAGATGCTTACTTTCCATTCACTAATCCCTCGTACGAACTTGAAATTTACTTCAATGGTGAGTGGTTGGAAGTTTTGGGGTGCGGTGTGATGGAAACTAAAATTCTGAACGAAGCATCCCTAGTAAATGAGCGCGCGTGGGCATTTGGTTTAGGACTTGAACGTCTTGCTATGGTTTTATTCGACATCCCTGACATCCGACTGTTCTGGACTGATGATGCACGGTTCTTGAAACAGTTCAAGCCCGGGATGTTCCGAAGTGGAGGCGTCGGGATGCAAAAATTCAAAAGTTATTCAAAATACCCCCCTTGCTACAAAGACGTTTCTTTCTGGTTACCCGACGAATCGACATTCACTGAAAACAACCTGTGTGAAATCGTGCGTGCAACTGCCGGCGATATAGTTGAGGAAGTGAAACTGATAGATGAGTTCCGCAATCCCAAAACAGACAAGGTTTCGAACTGTTTTAGAATTTCTTATCGCTCCATGGATCGATCCCTTACCGATGATGAAATTAACGAATTGCAGGAAACCGTGCGCGAATCTCTCGTTGAAAAACTTGGTGTGACTCTTCGATAGTATGCGTAGACTTCTTCGTCACTTCGGACTTTCGTCTGGTGCGTCATCACGTATTTTAATATCAAATGACCCATATCAAGCATGATGAATCGACGTGTAAGCTAAAAGTTGGACACAATCGAGTCCCGGTCTGCCGTAGGACACATCTGCCTCACGCAGTGGTGCCATACGTGTTCTGTGGTTCGTAACGTGACGTCATCATCTGATCAGACACACTAAAATCTGACCGGTTACGCTGTAGTACAACTTGTACAGTCAGTCGTAGCTGCTTGTGATAGCTTTAGGGTAACGATGTACCAGGAACCAAAATCAAGTGGCGGCGGCGGTGTGGCGTACAACTGTGGTGGTATGTATCTGTGTAATCGGCTTCATCCATGATCTGACAGCGAAATACACCGGTAGATTGTGGCTCTGAGGTGCTCTTACGCCCGGGTGATGTTATAATCTGCCGAGAGTGTGGGTATCGCATCTTGTACAAAAAGAGGACGAAGCAAGGTATCGTGTCGTTAGTTCTACTCTATACTCGTAGTTTTTTTACAACCTTTTTACCCGCAGTCGTACAGTTTGAGGCACGATAAGCTATGTCGGTCCACAAACCACACGGAGCACGTGTCACCTGGGCCAAAACCCACAAACCCTGCACAGTTTTAGCGCGTCCACGTCTTTCGAGTAGGACACAACTGCGTCCTAAACACCACTGTATTAGTTACGCAACGGTGCCTGTATCCTTCCATTTGTTCCCGCAATTTATACATTGAAAGAACAAAGACATTCCCTCTGTAGTAGTCTGCGAGAAAAAGACCGCCTCTCTTGCATCACACAGTGAACACTGTACATCTTTAGAACGCGGCAGCGTTGGATCCGTTCGTACGTCGTGTATAACTGCGGTTATCTCTGACGCGGAATGGAATATCGTGCGTCTATGTACGCAATTCTCTGTCGCGGCGATCGTGTAGTCACAATTTCGACAGAAATATACTAGTTTCTTGTTGACACGATCCTCTTTGGGATACAGTAGATCGTTGCTGTTAGGGCAAAACCTCAGCGGTACAGCACCGCTATGTGTGTCGCTGCCAGCCATTCCGTTTCTCACTGTCGACACACGCGCTATCTTCTCACGTCGCACTCGACGTTGGTGTCCCGTTCGCGTTTGTATTTTACGGGATACGTCCCTTTTGCAGGGTATGCATACAAATGCTCGTATCCGATAGGCTACAAAAATCAAGTATATTGGTATAAAATCAGTCGATGCGATGGATAAAATTCGGTCATCGAAACCCGTTTGCTCTTCTGTCGACACGCTCTTCACGGCTTCGTGCGCCGCTCGTCGAAGCTCTTACATCGGGCGCCTGATCAACACTGGACCTTCGTCGCTCTCCCGCTTCATTTCGAAGAAATATACTGGCGAAACACTCTATTCCCTTGGTACTGTTGTGATCAGTATAGCCAAGCTCAGCACACCTTGGGCTATTTGCTTATTCGTTTGACCACTTGATGTCTAGCGCGTTGACACCATCTACTTTGCACACACGTGATGTATGGGCGCATAATTTGGATGAAGAGTGTGCACTGATTCGTGAGGTTGTATGTAACTACCCATATGTCGCGATGGATACCGAGTTTCCTGGTGTTGTGCGTATTCTGTCTTCTTACCTTTTTCCATAATTCTCACAGTCGTCTCTAGGTCGCTCGCCCAGTTGGCTCTTTCAAACACCAAGCCGAATTTCAATACCAAACTTTACGTTGCAATGTGGACTTGCTCAAGTTGATTCAACTTGGTTTGACATTTTCAGACGGTGCTGGAAATTTACCAGTCGTCGATGGGCGGTTCTGTATATGGCAATTCAACTTCAAAGAATTCAACGTTAAAGATGAGCTCTACGCGCAAGATTCTATCGAGCTATTAAAGGAAAGTGGTATCGATTTCAATTTGCTGGAGGAACGTGGAATAGACATTGTTCAGTTTGGCGAGAAACTTATGGTTAGTGGTGTGGTTTTGAACGATGATATCCGCTGGTTAACATTTCATAGTAGTTACGACTTTGGGTACTTACTCAAGCTACTGACAAACGCTCCACTGCCTGACAAAGAGGCTGACTTTTTTACACTTCTGCAGTGTTATTTCCCGTGTATTTATGACATCAAACACTTGATGCAGTTTGTTGGTAACATGCACGGCGGACTGAATAAACTTGCCGAATATTTACATGTAGCACGTATAGGGCCTCAGCACCAGGCCGGTAGTGATAGTTTGCTCACCGCACATACGTTTTTCAAGCTTCAGAAGTCTCACTTCTCAAATGTGAACATGCATCAGTTCGCTGGATCGTTATATGGTTTAGGTCAGGAATCTCTCAGCCAGCCCATAGCTGATTGATTTATGAGACTCTAAAATTTTAAACACATTGTCGGCGTATTGTCTGAATGAGAAGTTACTGCCGCATTACTATTTGTGATATTGAATGTCGACCGCCAATGGCCTAGTCTCTGTAATATGTGAACATCGAACATTTTAAATTACTCGCAGCTGGCCCATTTTCACTTTTTATTTTTCTTCCTGTTGTAGTATATATATCTCCCTGTAAATTATTAATACCATATATTGGCATCAGTTTACAATATCAAGAAACAGTGGCGGTCATTTGCTGATCAAACTCTTAGTTTTGTGTGTGTGCTGCGTCATGTTGTGTGGGCTCACTTCGCAGCGATGGCGGCGAGGCACCAGTTCGAGAACAGGTATTCTTTGTACTCGGATTGATTGTTTAATGGCCTGACGCGGAGATATAAGCAATGAAATCGGGGTATTCGCAGCATTAACAAATGCGTACTGTCTTGCAGCCGTAGGTGGCTCGGAAAACTTTTACAGGTGGGCCGTTTTCCAAAACCTCGCGTGTATTTGTGTAAACTTTCCTTGTAGCGTATTTGAAGCAGAGTTAAGTAACGAAATACCCGTTATCAAGGCAAGTTTGGCCGGGACAAGGCTCGTTGGGCGTCTTAGTGTCGGTATGTCCAAATATCGAACGTTGGACGTGGCGTGACTGTACTCCTTTTAGGGAACAAGCACGGCTTGTTGTTACCGACTTCAGCAACAGATCAAGGTATCCTCATCTACCGATGGTTTGGCTTTTATAACCCTTGTCCCCCGTGCAGAAGTAATGCACATAAGGAATTCCCTACCAGATGAAGTAATAGTGCAGAGGACGGAGGAACGACTGTCAGGTATTTTGTTGGCAAACTGGGCAGCCCGAGAAATTTACCTCGCATCAGCCTTAGGCAACTGCGTGGCTTGCAATGACCACGTTGCGCTTGTCCACCCGGACATAGATCAGGAAACTGAAGAAATCATCGCAGATGTTCTCGGCGTTGAAGTATTTCGACAGGTACATTCGATACAATGTCAACATGGAAGAAAATATTTTTACACGAGATATAGAGCGTTGCCGGTAACGTCCTCGTTGGTAGCTTTTGTAAATTTTCGAATCGGGGTGGTATGGTTCACCCGCAGGCCTCGGTTCAAGAAGTCGATGAGCTATCATCCCTCTTGCAGGTGCGACAAAAGGCCATAGATCGAAGAGCACGCATCTTACCTTTTCAATAATTTGTAGGTTCCGCTTGTGGCCGGCACAATAAATCGCGGCAGCGATGTGATTGGTGCTGGTCTGCTTGTGAATGACTGGATCGCTTTCTGCGGGCTCGATACAACTTCTACGGAGATACAGGTATGGTCTCTTGTATGCGCTTTTTATCTCACTTACTCATGATTTATTCCAGGTCATAGAGAGCATTTATCAGCTCCACGGTGCAGACTCAAGCGGAGCTGTACGAGACATACGAGCCTCTCTCTTGGATACCCTCGTCTAGCTCATTACACTTTCAATTAATATCTAGCTATGTCGCGTCATCTCAAATCTTGCTTGATGGAATAAGGATATCAGGTACAACGTTTGATTTTTCTCAGAGCAAGCGAAACTCAGAGAGTACTCAATATCTGAAAGTCCTCTGAGCAACCGTGCTCTCGTTCCCGCCGCCATATGCAGGGTAAGCAAAGACTCAGATAGAGGCTTGACGATGTCGACCAGCGCAAAGTTCTGAGTACATTTCAGACGATTAAAATGTTCAAAAGTCCCTTGGAGTGGTTCGTTGAGGAGAAATCGCAACAGCTCGTCCACTTGGAGCTGGCCAACATGACCTGTTATCAAATGAATTGCGTCATCTGTGACAACAGATGCCGACAGACTGACACTCTGAAGTATGTTGACGGTCTTCCGCATATCACCTTCGCCAAGTTTCTGGATTGTCGCAAGTGAGTTATCAGAAATACTGAAGTTTTCGCTATTCACGATATGCCGCAGTCGCTGCAACATATCTCCTGACGCAATTGGAGAGAATCTAAATTTCGTGCACCTGCTTTGCAGCGCTGGGATGACTTTGGAGGCGTAATTACATATCAAACAAAAGCGCGTATGCTGAGTGTACTTTTCCATAATTCTCCGCAGCGCGAACTGTGCGTCTTTGGTCATGCTGTCACACTCGTCCATAATAACGAGTTTGAATGTCGTCGAAAAGGGTCGCATGGTCGATGCAAATGATTGGATTTCATCACGAACGACATTAATACCACGCGCATCGGAGGCGTTCAGTTCAAGAACCATATTAGAAAAGTTCAATCCATAAAGCTCTTTAGCGAGCGCCAAGATTGTGGACGTCTTTCCCGTTCCCGGGGGGCCGTGGAACAGTAAGTGCGGAAGCTGGCCGCCATCCGCAAACTTGTTGATGACATCAACTATCGCTTTATGTGCAACCACTTCACTCAAACCCACTGGCCGATATTTTTCCGTCCACGGAAGAGCTCTATTCACGCTCGGATCGTCCACACAAACCATTTCGCCTGAAGCAGGGCGCACGTCGGCGTCGTTCAGATATCTCGAAAGTATGTAATCAGCCAGCCAAAATCACTTTCGTTACCTTTGTGTCTCGAGCGTCTTCGGTGTTTGCTGTTGCCAAGCAGAACGCGCACGGTATGCAGAGGCTGAGTGCACGTATTCAAAAACTTGAAACCAACGAGTCCCGCGGTCTCAGCGGGGTCTGTACGTTTAGCGGGTTTATACATATCATATCGTGTTTCTTCGCGCACGGTATGGATTTACAACTGGGGCTTTCAAGCCCCTTTCTATTACGCGAAATTACACGATATTTCGCGAAATCATATCAACATAGGTATTCTTGTAGTATAATACGATACTCATATTATAGGAGTAGAAGGCCTAATACTTATGTGTATTATCTGACACAGTTCTAATAACTCCACGAGAAATGAGCGCGAACCTGTGTTGGCAGGGCGTTCGTCGGCGGCGGCAGTGAGACGCGATAAACGTGCTGGCGGATATGAAGGATAACATTTCGGTCGGTCTCGACAAGGGACACGCGGTGACTAAGCGCGAGCTTGCCGCGAAGCCTGGTTCGCGTAAGGGGGTGTGTATTGCTTTCTACTTTCACGGGTTTTTTCTAACTGCGTGCGTAGCGTTGTGGTAAGCGTGTTGGAATGATTCGCGGCCTCATCCGGGAAGTGGCAGGCTCAGCACCTTACGAAAAGCGTCTCGTCGAACTGCTCAAGAACGGGCGGGACAAACGTGCCCTGAAGTTGGCAAAGAGAAAGGTGCGTACCATATCATTCTTTAGGGCTTTGCGCGCGAGAAGCACCCGTCGACCCCGTTCTCGATCTGCATTCGTGGAGTGGACTTATGAATCGATAATACTCTGCAGTGCATTGTTCATGGCCGTCTATTTTCGTCGATTGCCGTGCGCGTCCGCCGACTAACGACTGAACTTTCCTGCCAACAGCTTGGGACGCACCTGCGCGCCAAGAAAAAGCGAGAGGAAATGGGAAACCTTATGCGAAAGGCTAGCCGAAAAGCGCCTGCTCCCGAGAGCAAGTAAAACGTAAATAGATTCAAGTTCGTAACTTCAATCGATTGTAGTTCGTCATTGAAGACTTCACAACTTTACAAAAGACGATCACTACCCCGACAGCAAACAAACCACGTTCACTGTCCATCACCGGCGACTCTTCGGTAAACTCTCTCGCTACGATGAAGTAACTGGTGACACTGGTGTTCTACTAGCTCGTACGCATTCCTGAAATCACGAAAAACTAATCCTACAGCTGCCTCGTCTAAGATCTCAGCTAGCCCCTCGAATCTCAAGCCGGCTCCACTGCGCGTCGTTCAAAGTTGCGCGACACAAACGAAGCGCTCTTTCTACGGAATCCTATACAAAGGCATCGACATTCACTCGACTTCGTACCATCATCGTACGCAACTCCTGTTTCGCGTGTTTCTGGAACCTAGTCAAGATGATTCCGGGGGAAGAAACCGGTGCTTCAGTGACAGTGGCACGTTTAGAGGACGAAACTATCATTTTCGATTTGAAAGGAGTTGATGTCAGCCTAGCAAACGCACTCAGGCGGCTAATGATAGCGGATGTCCCAACTGTTTCAATTGACTTAGTCGAGGTGATAGAAAACTCCTCTGTTCTGTGTGATGAGTTCTTGGCACACCGCTTGGGTCTGATCCCCCTTGACAGCACAAAAGCTTCAGAACTCGTGAAGCCTTACGAGTACACTGGAGACGATGATACCGCAACAGATGTGCACTTGGAACTCAATGTGCGATGTCAGAGCGACCAGACAAGGGACGTCACGAGCGACGATCTGATCTCACACGACGAAAGAGTAAAACCAGTGAGCTTTGGGGGGACAGGTGGTGGTTCTGCGAAGTCAGGCGGGATTCTGATAGCAAAACTACGCAAAAACCAGCAGTTATCGTTGAAATGTATCGCAAGAAAAGGCACTGGTAAGGATCATGCCAAGTGGTCCCCAGTCGCTACGGCCGTGTTTAAGTACACTCCCTTGATTGACATCAATCACGGCCTCCTGAACTCGCTAAATGGTAAGAGCCAGACTAGAATTCTTTACCACAACTTTAAACGTCACAATGCAGGACCGGAAAAGGCAGCGATCGTGGAGAGCGATCCATCCAAAATGTTTAAATATGACGCCGACACGGATACTTTTACTCTCACCTCTCCAGAGTCATGTACTTACGATGGTGAAGTTATGAAGAAGGTAAGATTCAACATTCGTTTCATCTATATAAATGAACTCTTGACCTTGACAGGTAAACGAGCTCGGAAAGCCTGGATTGATTGATGTGCGGCCCGGTCTGGACTGTTTTACTTTCATCGTTGAGTCAACTGGAGTATTGAAAGTTGAGGAGGTTGTTCTACAGGCAGTGCATATTTTACAAAGTAAACTGGATACTATAGGAGTAAGTTCGTGTTTTGACAAATTAGAAATTCAATAATTATGTGTCGTAGGGTGAACTTGAAACGATAGAAAGTGACTCATTCTAGGTTTGTAATTGTTACTGCGAACTGCCATAGGTCACACAAAAGCCACTCACAGTGAGTCGTTTACTCTCGTCAAAGCATTCAAAGTTTCAACCATGTGTCTGCTTTTCATTTCTTCCGCGTATCGACGACTTTCGTGTACGTCCATTCGAAATGGGCAGAACGAGTAACAATATTTGAATTGCAGATAAAAGACTGCAGGTAATAGTGGTGAAAGTATAAAGTCAACCACGGGGCGAACCGGAAGTAGTGGTGTCAACAGTTTGATTGCTTCACTATTCAATCGTCCCAATCCCTGCACGACTGCCGTGCGTACGATTCGACGACGATAGAATCGCTGCAAGATCTCAGAAATTTCGGACCGTGAGTTGAGTTTAGACAACATTTGTGCCAACATGTAACCATCTTCGAATGCCAGACCAGTTCCTTGACCAATGTTTGGCATAGTTGCGTGACACGAGTCTCCAAGCAAGACGACATTTCCTTTCGCCCAGCTTTTCCTTATACTTGGCGTTCGATCGAGCAAGTCACGTTGGATTATACCCCCCTCGTCCGTGGCAGCTATCAGGTTCCTTACTTCAGGTGCCCAATCCTTAAAAGTGTTTGTGAGCGTTTTCTTCGATGGCGTAGACGTGGGTGTGCGAGGTAGCGCCTTTACAAATGCATACCACTGCACTCGACCAAAACGATCTGGACAAACCACAAAATAGTGATCAGGTCCAATGAAGGCACTATACCCAAGATCGAAATAATCTGAAGAGTTCGAAATCGGCAGACCGCTGTAAAGTTTGAAGCCAGTGTATGAAGCTATCGCAAAACGATCATTAACTGTACTTGAAACTTCATCGAACATTTGCGAACGCACCGTACTCCAAATACCATCTGCGCCTATTAAGATGTCGCACGACAGTGTTTCTCCATTCTCAAGAAAAACTTCTACTCCTTTGTCTGATTCGAAGTACCTTGATACTGCAGTCCCCATTCTCACTACTTCTCTATCGGTAGAGACTCGATTTAATTCTTCTAGCAAAACGGATTGAAGATCCGATCTATCGATACAAATCGAAAACGGTAGACTGTCCTCGCATGGTATTTGTGTTATGGCATCAAATGTAAACATCCATTCGGAGGTGATGCCGTCTCGGATCCCACTCTTTGTAGACCAAAACGGCCGACTAGCTGCTCGTATATTCTTCGCGAGTTCATCACTGATAGCATGCGCAACACCCATGCCATTGCTAGCGAGCTGAATGGGACCACCTAACGGTTTATACTCTTTTGTTCTCTCCAGCACAGTAACGTTCATTCCCTGCTGAACGAGACATATCGCAGCAAATAGCCCCCCAAGACCTCCTCCGGCTATGATGATGTCGACATTTGCCTTCATGTCGGTGCAAGCGCGGACGCCCGCACGCGGGCTTTTAAAATCGCGCGGCCATCCTTTTCCGGACGACCTTTGATAACACTGGCGGCTATTTTGGTCGAGCTTCACGTGCCTCGCCACACGTGTTTTCAGCATCATGAGGCAGCAAATACTGACCAGTGCGAGATGCGAGTCCTAAAGGGGTCAGTCTACGCACAACGAAGAACTGATGTCCCTCAGTACCCACGGCGCACGCTGCCGCGTGACTTCTCGACGGTCAACCGGTGTAATATTCCCACATGCGATATCACCCATGTGAGATATTGTCCGTCGCGGTTTATGGTCGCATTTTATACTTCAGTCCATCAGTTGATGCGGTCAATTTGTATCATAACATGGAAAAATAGAGTGAAAAATCGTGTTGGAAATGTCACAGCGGATAACGATCCACTGAGGCAGGCGATACTCGTCACAGCGAGCGCGCTTCACCTCAGACGGCCCCACGCAGACGCAAACCTATCGTACAAAATGCTTACCACGTGTTCCTTCACACGCTTCAGTGTACCGGTAGCTAGAGAGCTCTGCACTTCGCGGCGCTCCCAGCGCACCGGTTCCCGCGTTGCGCGTGCGAAACCCTCCGCCGCGTCCAACTTCGAACTAAATAACGCTATGAAAGCTACCGCAACTCTAGGTGCGTATACAGTAATTGTGGGATTTTTTTGACGTTCTTACGCCTATCCACGTGCATTCGCACTGTGGCGACTCGGAAATCTGCGTGCCTAGTGGCTGACCGCGTTTTAATCCGATCCGAACAGTTGCGACCCTCCCGTCGCAAGCGGCGATTGCCATGCCGAGCTATGACCAAGACATCATCGAGGTAGTGTTAGTTTCGATATCAATTTGGGGTTTTCTAACATTTAGCTCTAGATGACGCAGCTTGCGGGAGTTCCCACTCCGCTTTTGTATTTTGGTTTTTTGACCACTTCCCTGGTATTTGCTGCTGGCACGGTAAGGACTTGCCTCGAATCACTCCAAACCATTGACTAATTTGAGATTACAGTACATCGCTCTCAGTAAGATCAAGTTGATTTGATGAGCTAAACGCTCGCTTAGATACCTCTACAATCCTCAAACCACGGTGGGCGTGGTATCGACAATAGTTTCGATGATAGAAGACTCGTATGATGCAATTCTATCATCGGCCTTTACTCACAACTTAGTATACTACGCGGCGTTAAGTGCTCGGGGAGATCACGCTCGCATCTCGCTCTACGTAATCCCCTGCGTGGCTAAAACACAAATATTTCATACATTTCCTCGTCTCACCCCTAGCCCGGGTTTGTTAACGGTTTGTTCACTCGCAAACATGCAACCTGGATAGCTTTATAGCTCAGTCGTAGACACATGAAACTGATCGGTCTAATCAGCGGCACGCTCCACGACTCTGTTATACATTCCTAACACTGACCTTTGACCGACGTTATCGCGGCGTCCCACTTCCAACTGTCAACATTCGTTAAGTCTGCAAATACTTGAGAAATCATAAGATACCATCTCCAAGTGACCGTCTTCACGCTTCGATCGAGTGAAAAGCTTTTCGAAACAGCCCTGTGAAAGTAATAAGAATAAAACAACGAAACAATTTTAAAAAGTACCTTCGTGGAGTTGCACTGGTTTGCACTCGTCGGAAAAATGTGGGAAAGGAATTTTCTGTGCAACTTCGGGCAAATGTTCTCTAGTTGATCGCCCTGTGCAAATATTAAAACTGATAGTGGGGCGCTTTTGTAAATTCACCTTCGAAGGATGCTGCTGTCGTCGAACTGTCCACATCAGTTCAACGTCCAACTGCTGAGAACGTCCCGACAAAAGTTTAACATGTCCATGGCAAACGAACTCTGTGCCACACTGCTACAAAAGCTAAGACTCGAATGGAGAGACTCGATTGGAGAGAAATAAGCTCGCTACCTTTTTGCCGATGAGGTGACTATCGCAATATTCTGCACGGTTGCTATCTATCGTTCTGCGGTCACACAGCGCCAATAGTAAGACACTCCTGAGAATTCGTGCTTCACAGCCCACAAAGTCTACACTCGATAGACAATTATTGACAATCAACGTTTTTCTAGCTATGATCATCGTGACAAGCCAAGTCGTATCGACCCCGAGCTAGCAGTGGATGAGTTTCAGAGACTGGGAACATAAGTATGAGAGAACTTACAATTTTTGCAACACCGAAAGCAAGATTAATGCGACCTAAAACAATAAGTTGCTTCAGTATCTCACAAACCCCACCGTTTTCGATGTCTTCCAGCGTTACGGGCACGCGAAGAAATCTGTTGCAAATTTGTAAGGCGCGAACGTGCTTGCACATCTGTAACAGTTGAGAAAAATCCTTCTGAAAGGCTATGTGCGCCCACCTTAGAAAGCCTCTGGCCATAGTGCTGCCGCTCAAATTGATGTGAACGATGTATGGAGGTTGCCAGCGTCACAAAGGCGATGTCTCTCTTGCCTGTACAACTCGATAGAATAGAAAGTATACGAGGACTCAACTTACTGGGCTCGCATGTTCGGACGAATTCAAATTGCCGTTCAATCGGTTCCTGGGGTCGCCCAGGTCGATTAATCATCGCGATGTCAGGTGATCGGGCGCGGCGCGCTACGGAATAAGTAACATCGTGCGGCTCACCAACTCTCCGCGTCCTCGCGCGATTCGTGCACAAGTTTTCTCCCGCCTCGGAAATTGTACAGTTCCATATATTGTCATTGAGACACCTATGTGTACGATCGCACTACTTTCCGAATCGCGGCGCTCGAGTGAAACTGCGAAAGTGTACAGCATAACCGTCACGCGCGACGTCACCATCCGACGCGTCTTCACCAGATCCGTCTGTCGCACACCCAAACGAAAAATCTTTTGCTCTTAACTCATGTCTGGTAAAGGAGCCAAGGGACTGTCCGGTAAAGGCCTTTCCGGTAAGGGGGCGAAGGGCACGATGTCGTCGAAAAAAGGTGACAAGCGCAAGCCAACTTCTCGTTCGGTCAAAGCCGGTTTACAATTCCCGGTCGGTCGTATCCACCGATTTCTGAAGGTATGTTTTTTTTTCGACGGGGCGGTGGCGCGTAGACCGCGGTCGGGACGTCGACACGGATTTGAGGCACTGCCACTCGGCGCGCGATTCGACCGTTTAAATTTGAACGCTCTAACTCGTGTTCGATTTCCAAGAGTCATTCGTGTATACGTCTTAACTGATCGTCGTTAAACATGTACTCATTTTTATGACAGAATCGTGCTGCATCTGGTGGACGCGTCGGCGCCACTGCGGCGGTTTACTCGGCCGCCATTCTTGGTAAGTGAAAAGTGTGCAAGTGATTCTCAGAAAAATTGACTTGTAGGGCAGAGTACTTGACGGCGGAAGTGTTAGAATTGGCGGGCAACGCATCCAAAGACTTGAAGGTAAGTTTATGATGAACAAGTCGATATGGCACCTGACGTATAGAATAGGTGAAACGTATTACTCCTCGCCACCTCCAACTTGCCATTCGTGGTGATGAAGAGCTCGACATGCTCATCAAGGCTACCATTGCCGGTGGTGGTGTTATCCCGCACATTCACAAGTCGCTGATGAACAAGTCTGCGAAAAAAGGCGAGTAAGCACGAGTAAACCATTTAACTATGCGAAATCTCGTCGAGATGAGCGCGATGGAGTGCCGCGCAAGTGCAACTCAGTATCAGTGTGCTGTACCATGAAGCTTTATGGGCACGTACATGGCCTACGAAAGGAGTGCCTGAGCACTGAAATGTATGAATAACAACGTCTTTTTGTCCAACCTCTAAATTACTTCTACACACTACCGCTCACGTCTCCGAGTTTACTGTCACAAGCCACGACTTTGAGCAGTTGCACTCTGACCTCCTTAGACTGGACGTCCACATCTGCGATATTCACGATCGCATTCTCGACAATAAATGTCCAGACGTTTCCACAAAAGCGATACGTATGTAGCTGACCCTTTACGCTCGCCTTTACTTTCGAAGCTCGAAGTGACCTACACACACTTTTATCGAACTCACTAAGCACCTTCATGGCGATCGTTGGCGATAATACTCCACTGATGACCAACTCGTCTAGGGCATCAGTCAGCGCCATTCCTAAGCTTGATCTACGATACAGTTCGAGCTAGTTACTGTTATTAGTAAAAGTTGTAAATGTGTTGCGAGTACTTACCGACATCGTCGCTCTTTGTGGCCTTTCGTTTTCTTTGACGCGACGGGTCGGTTGCCTACGAGATATAGCCACTATTACCACGCGCTACCGTCTTCGAAATTAACGGCGACTATTCGAAAAACCGCGACGAGTTCGCCCTTCGCTAGCCGGGGCTTTGTTGGCAGCTGGGAGGATTCTTAAAGGACCGTTTGCGTGTTTGCTATCAGGCCGACTTCAGGCCGGCAAAAGCATGTTATATATTAGCTAATTCCAATCACAGTAACATATGTGACAGAGACCGCAAAATACGCCATCTTCACGACTCCGATTCATATACATGTGAATATATTCAAACTCATAAAGTGCCTATCAGTCCAGAGCTTATCGTTACACCGCGCTGCCATCATGACTCGTCATGTGTGTAGGTACTCTCTAAAGGGGCGATATAAATTTTTCCGCCAGATACACGTAGCTGTCTCTTGTCTTTTGAATACTCTGCGTTCGAATTTGAACACGTCGTCAAACGACACCTCTACGCGCGCGTAAGCATGGCCGATGAAGCATACACGCGAGAGCGGGAGCTTATACGAGAGTTTCTTCAGACATTCGAAGGGAGAGACGGCAGCCCACATTACCGGCGCGCGCTGCAAAAAGTTTTGGACCGCCAAAGTTGTTGCGTGGACATCGATTTGCAGGACGTGAAAGAGTTTTGCGGGGCACTTGAAGAGCGCGAGGAACTCTTAGACCGGATCACGTCGAATTGCAAACGCTACGCTACTTTATTTGCGGAAGAAATTGACGGATTGATAAAAAACCTGGCGTCTTCGAGTGCTTCACTCTCTGAAGTCGGTGAAGATGATCTAGACGTGTTTCTGCAGCGGCATTCCGATGATATTGGCGAGCGAAGCGAAAATCCAGCACCCGAAGTGTTACGACGTGCATTTGATGTTTTCTTCAAACCCCTGAAAGGAACTAAATCTCTCAAGATGCGCGACATACGGGCTAATATGATAGGGCACTATGTCACTTTCAAAGGCATGTGTACACGGATAACTGATGTGAAGCCGCTCATCAAGGTAGCCTGCTATACATGTGAAGGTTGTGGACACGAGTACTTCCAAGAAATCAATGGCAACGAATTCATCCCGAAGCAGTTCTGCCAATCGCAAACTTGCAACAAAAAGTTTGCACTATTCATTGAAACACGGGCGTCAAAATTTGCAAAATACCAGGAGGTCAAAGTGCAAGAAATGTCAGAAGACGTGCCGATCGGTCACGTTCCTAGGTCAATGTCGATATCACTGATCGGTGAAATGACTAGAAAGCTTGCTCCGGGAGATACAATTGATATCAGTGGAGTTTTCCTACCACGTCCAAGTGTTGGATACTTGGGCAACTCAAGTCTTGTTTCGACCACATACTTGTATGCAATGTCGGTCACACCGCATAAGTCGAAGACAACTAGCTCGGATGCGACTCCGGAGGTGCGGGAGAGGCTGCATAAGCTCAGAGAAACCCCAGACATATACACGCACTTAGCAAAATCTATTGCCCCTGAAATTTATGGCCACGTTGACATAAAAAAAGCTCTTTTACTGTTGCTATGTGGTGGAGTAACGAGAACACTCCAAGATGGTGTCAAGATTCGTGGTGATGTTCATGTTTGTCTTATGGGCGATCCCGGTGTTGCCAAATCCCAGCTGTTGAAACAGATAGTCTCTATTGCAACTCGCGGAGTTTATACAACTGGGCGGGGCAGCAGTGGTGTAGGTCTTACAGCGTCAATTCAAAGAGATAACATTACAAGCGAATTAGTGCTAGAAGGTGGTGCGCTCGTACTAGCTGATAAAGGTATATGCTGCATAGACGAATTCGATAAAATGGAAGAAAGCGATCGAACGGCTATACATGAAGTCATGGAGCAGCAAACCGTCAGTATCGCGAAAGCTGGGATAACCACAACTCTAAATGCACGAACAACAGTCCTCGCAGCAGCAAATCCGGCATTTGGTAGATACAATACAGCTGCTACACCCCAGGAGAATATTAATCTACCGGCGGCACTCCTAAGTAGGTTTGATTTGATGTGGCTTATTTTGGACGTTCCTGATCCCGACTCTGACATTGAACTGGCTCGCCATGTTATGAGCGTACATCGCGAAGGTCGCCCACCGTCCACAAGTTTTGATCCAGTCTCAACCTCTGAACTGCGAGCTTACATAGATGTCGCGCGGCATTTTGACCCTTACATCCCGGAAGACCTTGCAGACGACATCGCCAGTGCATATGCCGGTATTCGTCAGGTTGAAGATGAAGCTGGAAGTGAGGCGACTGGTTATACCACCGCTCGTACGCTACTATCTATCATTCGACTTGCAGAAGCTCTCGCACGGCTCCGTTGGGCACCTATTGTCTCCGGGAAAGATATCGAACAGGCACTCAACCTGATGAAGATGTCGAAGGCGAGTCTAGAAATTCACAAGTCGTCAACAGCACTACGCTCGGATCCCGTCGAGAATTTGTATTTGCTTCTACGGAACTGGGCTAGTGATCACTCGAATCAATTCATAAGCGCTTCTATAGTTCGTCAGCTGGCGACGAAAAGTGGCTTATCAGGTGTCCTTGATGCTTGCATGAGTGAGTATACGGCTCTCGGGGTGTGGGTTATGGACAGTGACAGCAACATAACGTTCGTAGACTAGTTCTATGCCAAATCTACTCTTAGAGAAACAATCTTCTGAGCATCACTCTCTGATAGTTTCCACGAAGACTGATGCCTCATATCAACCAGATAATTTTCAACTTCGTTTTGAGTCTCTGCACTCAATACGACACTAAGTTGTGTAAGACGTGCAAAATTTTCTCTCACTCGAAAACTGCTCGCACCCGATAGCCCAGAAATCATTACTCGTAGTTCTCGCTCGAACTTTAAAGCACCTAAATGATTAAAGCTTAAACGCGTTTTCACAATATTTTCCAGTCGTGTCGATAAGCCTTCGCTTGCGAGCTGGATAAAGAGCTCAGAACTTTCCTTGATCATCACTTTTGTCGCCACGCGGAAATGGTGCAAGAGAAAGACCAATATATCACTTACCCACGATTCAGTACGCTCAACAGTCTGGTAAGCTTCTTCTGATATTATGTAGCTTCCGCGTGCGAACTGCTCACATACAGTCGATAACTGATTCAGGCGTTCACGTACCAAGTTAGACACACATGAAACATGCCAGCTGTTGAGCTCATCATATAAAATTCTCAAACTAACAAGGCTATTCGTTAGTTCACTCGTATCAAAACCTGTCGTGAAAATCTTAGACATCATGCACTCCACATCCTTTATGAGCTCTTGTATGCGAATCGACATGGTACTTGTGGCATTCATGGCTAAGACTGCGTTGTGCACACCGGCGGTAACATTTGATGTGCTACTCATGCCCTTATTTTCGATCCAAAATACCTCTGCAATAACCTCTACACTCTGATTCAGATACACTTTCATCGTTTGTTCTGAGAAATCTGTGAGAAACTTGTTCACCGTGCGTAAAATTGTTGCGATGATATGTGGCTCTGTCAACGCAAAAGCCCGCCTTGTACTCCGACCAATAACAAAAAAAACGTCATCCAATGAAACATTTTGTGCTCCATCATGGTGCGCGTTATACGCTTCATAGAACGTTTGCATACTCACCTTGAAGTGTTTTTCTTCAAGTTTCACATAATATTCTGCGAGCGTGTGCAGCACTGGAAAAACTTCGCGGCAGTCTTGACTAACCACCGTGTGAAGCGGCGGATTGTCATACTCCATTGTTAACGGAAACTTCACAAATATCACATGCTGTGCTTTACATATTCTGTTGACCAGGACGATATCTTCCACGGCTGTGTCTAACTGTACCAAGTTATCAAATTTTATCGTCAAATTGTCCAGAACACAAGTTTTCAAGTGGTCATCATATTCGACCAAAAATTTTTCAACTAGCGAAGACCAAGTACCGACAATCGCGGCAAAAACAAAACTAACCGCTTCAGAAGGCTTTCTTTCTTTCGAATATGTTTGCAGTTGCGACAAAAAGCTTCGGATAGTCTCGTACAAGGTATTGAGAGGCAACATGCTCACTCTCGCTGGTATTTGCCCCCTGTCCAAATTCATATTTTGCGCATTTTCGTATCTTGCAACCATAGTCTCGCGAATTGACGTAGTGACGGCATCTTCGACAACGTGATGGAGCTCTATTCTAACCAATTTATCCACTATATGGAGAACATTCACAAGATCATCAACCACGAGTGCTGACTGACAATAACTCGACGTAGCATTCCGAACAAAGCAGTGTACACTAGTCAAGGAACTCTCAATGTCAATGTCGGTTTTTGAGCGCACGTTTGATCGCGACTTATGTAATCTAAGCAAATCTTCGTACGCATTCAACGCTTCGATTAAGTCCCCTTCGTTTGTTTTCTCTGCTAATTTCTCTGTGAGTATAAGAAGTTCCTGGTTGAATTGCAATATCTGGCGAACACGCAGTGCGTTCAAGAGTGCATTTGAGAACTTATGCAGATCTTTCGTGATAGCTTGGCCAGTACTGCTACGCTGTACATGTTTGCCTTCCCTTGTTGCGCTATGCTCAAAGTAAAGCTCGTCGAGCCACGCTGACTGGCGATCTTTCTCCATGTAGTCGTCTTGTATACTTTTAGGGTCGACGTATCCAATCTTGCGATAGATGCGTCGTCCCAAACTCGCGATTGCGAGTGGAAACAGCCAGCTACTATGCTGCTATCCACCTATCCACCCGCAAAGTCAGGGTCACCGACGTACAGTCCACCGTGACTGCTCAGATATTCAGGCAGGGAAAAAAATTATGCGGGCGCGCCATCTCTATCTATTGGAGAAAATTTTCACACAATACGACTTAAATCCACCCCCTTAGACCACTCGGGCATCCTGGCGCTTTTTCCTTCTTTTTCGTCTTTCTGCCAGGAATGGGGTTCGAACCCATGCGCACATTGTACAGTGGGTAGTTCGTATTTGACGAGTCACGAAGACAGTGCAGCCCACACACCAAAGTTGAACTATGTTGCTACGGTGTTCTTGACCCCTCCGTGCGAGGTCGCTTGTCGCCACACTGACTCCAGCGTCACTCTCCGGTGGTAGAACTTGAGGACTTGCAATGAATACTTGTGGTTCACCGATAGCGAGACCACTTCACTGTAAGCATGTCTTTCATATGTCTAGACGGCCTGGGCGCCGCATGATGCTACACTCTAGCCGAGACGACGATGTCTATGTTTCACGCATTTACGAGGCCCTAAAACTGCAGTACGGCGAAACCAGCGCAAAACGCGTTCTGCAAAGTCTTTCGTTCGCGGCCGCAGGCCAAGAATACACTCGCTTCCATCCTGATAAAGGTTTGCAAAAGGCTTCGTCTTACATAACAGGACTATCAGCTGAACCCTTTCACGATGTCAGTTCACCCCATTTCACTTGGATGATGCGACTTGAAGAAGAATACTCCATCATTCGAGATGAACTAAACAGTGCGCTTCTAAACCCACGACTAACGACGCTTGGAAATCACATTTGGGCGTCGGCGGCAAGGGAGGAAGCGATTGCATACGGCCCCGACTGGAAGACCCTTGTACTACAAGACCGCTGTGTCTGGGAAGACACAAATTGTAAGTTGTTTCCAAAGACAGTCGAACTTTTGCGGAAAAATTCTGTACCATCTGTCGAAGTGTTTTTCGCGCGACAAGCACCAGACACGGGGATAAAACCGCACACCGATAACACAAACTTCATACTCACATCGCACTTGGGCTTGGACGTTCCTGAAGGCGAATGCTGGATGAAAGTCGGGGAGTTTAAACGTGAATGGATGAATGGTCGTGGTATGATCGCAGATACAAGTTTCATACACAGTACCGCGAATGAAAGCCGAACACAAACACGTTACGTTCTCATAGTTCGTTTCTGGCATCCTGATCTCACTCCCGAAGAGTGCTGTGCATTGCAGTTTCTTTTTGATGCGTTGAACGAATCTTCAGAAGATGGCATCGCCAATGCAATGAAACTTGCGACCAAACGTCAGGGCAAATCGAAGCCAGTTTTGGGAAAGGCGAGCAAAAAGCGGGAGAAAGCTGGTGGTTTAGGTTTGCTAGCAAAGGGCATGAAGTAAACATTCGAGTTGGCCCTCACATAGAGCTATTGAAAGCTCGACGTACCGTTAAAGATTTCTTATTAACAATTTTGCCGCTTAACAAGTCGAAGTCGCGCAGTTCGTCCCATAGATGAGAAATCGTACAGAGACAGTGATATATTTGCGAAATTATCTCTACAGCATTTCTCTTCTTGCTATCACGCCTTCTTGGTGTGTTTTTTCCTGAGCTTCGCGGTGGCGATGTGCTTGGAGTAATAGAAATGTCCAAACAGCGCCAGCAGGCTAATCATGTAAAAAAGGAGTATCTTTGACAAGAACTTCGGGTATTCTGAAAAATATGCACAGTACACGGCCTGTAACAGATTGCATAGAAATTGAAGCATCTGCATCTGCGTCAAATGTCGACCCCACCAAAGGTACTTAACACGTTTGTCGTTGTTTTTCCCGATCAGAGCCGATAGCAGATAGTACGTGTACATGCACACGTGTACCCAAGAGTTCAGTGCTGCACTGAAGTAAGCATCCCCACCCGGAGCTCGACGTGCGATCATCCACCATATAAACGAAATAGTGCTGTGATGGTAGACATGCAAAAAGCTTACTTGGCGTAAGTTTCTCTTCAGTAGCATTATGAATGTATCAACGAACTCATATATCTTGCTCACGTAAAAGAGGTAGATGTAAAACGCAAGCTGCTTTTCATTCACGTTGAACTTATTTCCCCATAGCTTATATCCACTTTTGTATGCTTCGACGATACAACCGATGCACATATACAAACTTAGTAATATGAGGAATGCATTGTGGCAAATCACCGATGCTTTTAACCATGTGGGATCCCAAATCTTTGTGTTTGTTGTTGCGGATAAGACGCGGTACGATACAACGACCGTGACCAAGTACACGAGAAGGCTGGTGATCAGAGGAGTTGGTGAGGTTATGGCGGGTAAATGTGAGGTGGTGGGGCTCAGCGGGTCGAGCTCCCAGCCTAACCAGTCAGCGCAGGAGAAAACTACTTTCGAAATGATTGAGTCCCACGCCTTCCAGTAGTGTCGCAACATCGGGTAGGTAGTTTGCTCGCTCCAATCGTCGATACGTGAAGATGAGGCGCAGGAAGAGATTGCCACCTACTGTCGAGAAGTTTGGAGTCGGGGGACGCTCTACGTTTCCACGATAAGCAGCGGTATCGGGTCGGCGCGTTCAGTGCCGCCGCTTGTCTTGTCTTTTGACGCACTCCGCAAAACCACATGATGTCTTCGTACTGTGCAACCGCGGTTCCCTATTTTAATGACGTGGATTTAGCTTACTTACTGTTAACATTAACAGTATCCGTATGTATTACTTTCCACGCCCTAATGTATGGGGTGTTAGCACTTCTCGATCGCCACGCGCGCGTTGTGGCGTCGTCGCGAGTTATTAGCACTTCGACGGCGCGCACATATTAGGGACGTGGAAAGTAATACATACTGATAACATTACTAAAAGCAATATCATATCATATGATATCGACTCAACATGCTATACAAGTATTGTCCTTGAAATTTTGTGTCCTGAGGTGTTGTGTTCGACAGTTCGACGCTGAGGGTAACAGGCGCCGCTCGTCAACGCACACCTGTGGCAGTTCCTCTACGCCTGTGTTCTGACTATCAAACGCTACAGATAGCTCACATTTCTCGCAAGCTGGTGATCGCTCATCTCGAGCACAGCGCATTCTTTGAATTCGTGTTGCAGTACCTCACACCAACTTCAAATGCATGCCAAGTTTGTTGTACTTGAAATACAGGCGAGCTATCTTCACGTAGCGCATCCGAAGCAGACTAATTATTATAAGTAGGGACGAATTACTCCGCACGTGACTGCCGAAAAATTCTGCAAATGCTCACTCTTAAAAGACGTACGCCGGTGTCCAGCCTCTTCTTTCACTATCTTACCCTATCGGTGTAGACAATGCTTCTAAGCGTAGGACAGCATGAAGTAATCGGTGAGTCACTTGAAAAAGTCTCAGAATGCAAAGCTTAAAATGCAGATACAGGCAAAGAAGATCCGAAGCATAAACAATTAGTTTTACTGAAAACTAGCTGTGACGCAGCTGCAACAAGTTTCAGATTACAGGGATCAATTTCTAAACGATACAAATTTGAAACTCGCCCGAATGTAAAAATGTGACCCGGTTATTCGATTATTAGCCATAGCTACCAGATCTCGCGGTCGATGCATGTTGACTAGGTACTAGGTACATTATGCGTGCAAAGTTGAAGTGGCTCTTTCACTTGCGAACGAGAACACTAATATGTGGGAGTTTCTACTTTCGATGCTTTAAGTCAAAGCGAAAGTGTTTGCGTAAACACTTCGCCTGTATCTTTGTTGCGAGTTAAGTAGAACATTTCGACTTTGTCACTTGTCAAATTGACACAGTCCATAGTTTTTTGTAATACTTTGCAAGCGACGGATTTTGCTTCATCTATGCTGAGCCCTTCGGTAAAATCGGTTTTCAGCATAGAACGCGCCGCTTGATGACTTGCACCAATAGCTGCTGCCTGAGAAACAGATGACGTCGTTCACGCTTGTAAAATATCTAGGCATACCTTCCAAGCACTGTAATTGCCGGATGGCTCACTATGATACAGTTGGAATCCGTTCCGCCCGTCGCTGCACTGTGTTAAGCCGTTGTGATTTAAAATCTCGAAAACGCTTACCAACCCGCAAAGAGAAAAGCAACTCCGTACGGCCGAAGGCCACCGAATTGTGTGTATCCTTGTTTGTGATCGCTCAATTCTTGCACAAGATTCTCCACTGGGATCAATGTCCCATATCGTGCTCTGTAGCGCCCAGCAATCACTCTTTAAGGCTCGGTTAGAAGAGGAATCCAGTATTTAGACACAAATTTACCTCGCAAAATTTATCAGAATCATCGCGTCTGCGTTCAGTCCAGCGATTGCAGCGACTATATGCTGGTCTATTTTCCAAAGTTTTTCTGGCGTACTACTTTGCTCGAGAAGCTGCATAAGACAAGCTCAACTCTTCAGACTATAAATCATGCAATCAAGATCTACCTTCGACATAATCTTTTTCTCGGAAGCAAGCAATATGCCATTCTCTGTGTGCAGACCTATGCACGTTCCAGCATGGTTCACCGACTCGAGAGCATACTCCACCTAGTCATGCATCTGTGAACATGGTAACGTGTGATCAGTCAAATCTAGACGAACCTGGAAAAGACGACCTTCTGGACTAAACGTTGTCGTCCGCGAGTCGTATCTAGGATCGCAGTTAATTGTATCTGTAGGCGCACAAAAGTTGCCTCTGTCTCACCTGCGAGCCATTAGAATAAGAGCTGTTCGCACAAAAAGCTCGCGGCGCAAGTTGAACGCCGTGCGATGCCACTGATCGCAAATTGTTCAAATGTTGTTGTGGCCACGCGTCGCGAAGGAATGTCGTCGAGCCTTCGGTTCCACAAGTTCGCTCGTTCTCCGACCATCGGACATTCCAACCTGCAGACCTGTGGAACCAGTCGGAAAAAAATATCCGTTTTACTCGCAACCGTGCACATATTATACTGCGTTTGGATCATATCACTGATTTACTCTTTTTTCCCGTAGAACAGCATCGAAGGGACCTTCGAACCCTGCCTAGGTCATCACGCGGCGGCGTCACCGCGCCACTTCTCGCGCCGTCTTGTACAGCGTGCGACTGAGGCGCTCTCAAGCAACTGGAAAAGTTTCATAAGTCTGCGATCGCCATAATGTACGCAAGCTCACCACATATCCTCACAAAAAGCACACGAACGTTCTCAGTTCAAGGTGCCGCCGCCTCGAGCCGCGCTCAAAGGACCTTCGGTGCTGGACGCTCTGTTGACCTCTCTACCCGCAAGCTGACACCCGGCATTGATGTGTTGAAATCTCGACGTTACTCCGCGCGCGTCGCGCGGAAGCAGTCGTTGTGTGTTCGCGCCGAAAAGGTGGTCGGTATCGATCTCGGAACTACAAACTCAGCGGTAAGTAAGCTTTTATGCTGAACGAGCCCTGCGTTGTGTGAATGTTGAAGAGAACGTTCTACATTTTTCGCTAAATTCAAGATACTTACCGACATATATTTTTTGTTCCACAGGTTGCCGCAATGGAAGGTGGCTCTCCCACTATAGTTACAAATGCTGAAGGCGGACGTACGACACCTTCAGTTGTTGCGTATACGAAGACTGGTGACCGCTTGGTCGGACAAATCGCGAAGCGACAGGGGGTCGTGAATCCTGAAAACACCTTCTTTTCTGTCAAACGTTTCATCGGTCGCAAAATGGACGAAGTAAACAGTGAGTCTAAAGAGATTCCATACTCTGTTGTCAACAGTGCCGGTAAGGTGAAAATTGAGTGCCCGGCACTTGGAAAGCAGTTTGCAGCCGAAGAAATCTCCGCTCAAGTGCTTCGCAAGTTGTGCGATGATGCGGCTAGTTTTCTTGGCGATGCAGTAACAAAAGCTGTGGTTACTGTGCCGGCGTACTTCAATGATAGTCAACGACAGGCTACTAAGGATGCTGGCCAGATTGCGGGTATTGAAGTTTTGCGAATTATCAATGAACCGACAGCAGCCTCACTTGCTTACGGTTTTGATCGTAAGTCGAACGAGACTATTTTGATTTTCGATTTAGGAGGTGGTACGTTCGATGTATCTGTTCTTGAAGTCGGAGATGGTGTCTTCGAGGTTCTGTCAACTTCCGGCGATACTCACCTCGGCGGTGATGATTTCGACAAGCGTATCGTGGAGTGGTTGGCAGGCGACTTTGAAAAATCTGAGGGCATCGATCTCATGAGTGATAAACAAGCGTTACAAAGACTGACCGAGGCTGCTGAGAAGGCGAAAATGGAACTGTCAACCACTTCGTCAACGTCCATTTCGCTGCCTTTCATTACTGCCACGGCAGATGGACCAAAACACATCGACACTTCTCTCACCAGACCAAAATTCGAGCAACTATGCGATGATCTGATTAATCGTTGCAAAGTTCCTGTTCAGCAAGCGCTGAAAGACGCGAAGTTAAGTCTAGCGGAAGTTGACGAAGTGATTCTTGTTGGAGGCTCAACACGCATACCTGCTATCCGCGAATTGGTCAAGAGTCTCACTAAGAAGGAACCGAACATGAGCGTAAACCCCGATGAAGTCGTAGCACTTGGCGCCGCTGTGCAAGCTGGGGTACTCGCTGGTGAAGTCTCGGACATCGTTCTACTTGATGTGACTCCGTTATCCCTTGGCCTTGAAACGTTAGGAGGGGTGATGACAAAACTTATACCTCGAAACACAACACTTCCCACATCGAAGTCAGAAGTGTTTTCCACGGCCGCTGACGGACAGACCAGCGTCGAAATCAATGTTTTACAAGGCGAGCGCGAATTCGTCAAAGATAACAAGAGTCTTGGAAACTTTAGACTGGACGGCATACCCTCTGCTCCTCGTGGTGTACCGCAGATTGAGGTCAAGTTCGACATAGATGCTAACGGTATCCTTTCGGTCGAAGCTTGCGACAAGGGCACGGGCAAGAAACAGGACATTAAAATCACTGGAGCTTCTACGCTTTCGTCTGATGAAGTCGATCGCATGGTCGCCGATGCGGAAAAATTTGCAAGCGAAGATGCAGCAAAGCGCGAACAAGTCGAGGTGCGAAACAGTGCTGATTCTATGGTTTACCAAACCGAAAAACAAGTGCAAGAACTCGATGAAAAAATACCGCAAGATGTCAAAGAAAAAGTTCTTGAAAAAGTTGCTGAGCTCAAGCAAGCCATAGCGAGTGATGACTTAGAGAAGATGAAAACCGCACAAGAAGATTTGCAACAGCAAGTTATGGCGATGGGCCAGGCGATGTATCAAGGGACTGGTTCTGAAACCGGACAAGAAGCTTCGACTGATCCTTCTCAAGATGATGTCATAGATGCAGAGTTTTCCAGCGATAAATAAGTTCACTTCGACTTGGCGAATTTCTCCCGGTCTTGCTTCTCAGTGAAATGATTTAATGATACGCACGCCGAACATTCTTTCCGACCTCACTTCACCGCACTTCGCATTTTCTCGAGCAATGAACGTGCACTTTCTCTTGTTGCAGGGAGTTTGTCGTGAACCTAAATATGAACCATTTATTCAGTTTGTACGAAATACTCGTAGAAAGCAATCCGTACCAGGGCCTCTAATTTCCGTTCCCAGACTGCCCGCGTGCCCTCGCCCTTGAAATGACTTGAACCATATACTTCATAATCACTCAAATTCAACTCACCTCACAAATAGTCCCAAACGACTCACCGGGAAGAGAATCATTCAAATTCTGCATCAGAACGCTTCGAAAACTTGCGTTTGGATTATCAACATTTTCTAAAGACAAGTTCACAAGTGTAAGCGACAAATTAGTCGACAACGCTGCCAGTGCTTTCCTTGCTTCGACAGCCACAAATTTCTTCCCCGATGAGTTCATCTCAATCAAATTACAGAAGCATCGCTGGATCGAATCTTCATCCTTCAGTATCTTGGACGTATCGTATCCATCGATGATCTCTGTTGCGCAGAGTAGGGCTGACTTGCTTACAACACTTCGCAGGTTTCGCATTTGTTGCAATATTGAGTGCAGTGCTGGTTCAGCATGGCTCTCGAACGCATCTTTATGGAAGCGAACAAGACGTCGAATATATAGCATCGCATTGCATGATATCATCCACTCTTTGCTACTTACCTCACTCACAACACGCGCAATCGAAGTGCCGGGTTCTTCACAAGATGAGAGTTGGTCGGAACTTACATAGAAGGACGAAACATCCACTTGGGGAGGCTCGTCTTCTCTCGCCAACACGCCCCTCTCTGGCATAGCGATTCAGATTTGGATTACCGTAAAATGAGATAAGCACGAGATGAGCAGTGACGCTCGTGGACTGTAAGAGCGTCTACACGGACGCGCCCGGGCTGAGACCTGAAGTATCCCGTCGAGCTAAAATGTCTGAAGTGTCTGAATGCTTCAATATAGATACGGGTTTTCTGCTGTTTGTACTGTATTTTGTACCGAACATCGCGGGTTGGTATTACCTAGCGTACAAACAACTGCACGTATACAATCAAATACGACAGAGAGCGTCACCTGTCGGAGCAGGACAGTAGGGCGTGCTGCGAAGATGCAAACTCAGAATGAGATCGATGATCTAACGATGCAGATCAAGGTATTCGTTTGAAAGCTCATCTATCTCCGACTGATTGCTTCCAAGGATCCAAGCAGAGTGCGTGGCTCTGGTTACATCCAGTTTCCACCACAGAGGCCTTTTGCTACTCCTGTTATAGTGCAACCGCCGACTATCTGTGTGCGTAATTTTGTCACCTATACCGTCTCATCGTATCCTAATCTAATTCCTAGCAATCCTCGCACGTTCGTTCATCGGTTCCACGGACCCAATCTTCAGTGGCTAGAGCACCTCAGGTGGTCACTCCACGGTGTGTGTCTACCGAAGTGCATGAATCTACGGGTACGGGTGTGGAGTCGGTTATCAGTTCAGAGGTACGCGCAACACGGTTTTGTCTTATTTCGATCTGAGAAACTCCCTGACAGCCGGGCCTCGCAGCACCAATCATCAGCAACCAGCCGGCTGACTTGAAGCTGTCGCGTTCGCAGTCAAAGAGATTACGCAAGAAGAAGCGAGATAATTCATAGTAATTTGTTGTTCACATGAAATAACATACAATATTCGAATCGATATACGTACAGCTATAGATACTAGTCAACGCTGAGTTGGGCTATTTCGCCTTCCAATGACTTCAAAGTAGCCAACTGCCTGTTCAAAATGTTGACATATTTGCTCAAAGAGCTAGAGCCTTCTTGATCACTCTGTGTAATAGGTATGAACCATGTGCTGTTACCTGTGGGATAGTTCACGTACCGTTTTTTCATCGAACATGCTGCTCACGTCTTGAATTTTTTCACAGACGTCCTTCAGTTGAGCGCTCATGCTTTCTGCAAAACAAAATAGTCGGTCGTTGCGATCCAGTTGCACCGCACCCGGTCCGTGTCTGCATGACTTTTTAACCATCATATAATACACGTTCATCGGTACAAACCTGACTAATTCATGTGTATCTTCTTCAATTTTGGCGAGCGCCACCTCGAGGTCACTCTGATAGTTCTCAAGTGTCTCAAGCTGAAATTTTAACCGATATTGTGCAGCAGAAAGACCGCATAGATCCGTCTGCGTATGTTCGCGTAAATTCACAATAGTTTGAACATGTTTACATACTTGGATCGAGTTAATAGACTTCCTTTGCCTTGATAGCGTCGTGTCGAGCGAGTTTAGCACTCGTGTCTGTCTGGAAAACGTTTCCTGTGTTTGAAGTGTAAGATTTTCCGAGAGGCAGGGAGTGAGTGCACTCACATTTGTGGCTGCTAAGCCAGACTGCCAGCCGCGGATTAAATCTTCGGTTCCTCGTGTCATCAACGTCGTACTATGCGCCGTCGACTGGTTGCTTCGACGTTCACTTTCGCGGGTTGTGCTGTGATTTTGGTTTCTTAACTTAATAAAGAAAAAGAACTATTATTGGTTTAAGTATGACAACACACGCGTGCCCCAAAGAATCTTCAAAGATTTGGATTTGGGTTGCGGTTATCGCGATAAACGTTGGACACCGTTCGAAGCGCGTCACTGTCGCGTCGTTTTACGAGATCCAACTTAAGTGAACATGTCCGTTCACACGTCACTTAAAGTCATTGCCCTGCCGAAGGTTCACGCTCGCAGTGTTCGCAAGCAAGGTGCGAGAAGCGCATTATCTTACTTGATCGCGACTTGCATCCGTTCGCGATCGTTCTTCGTTTCTTTTCCTTCAGCGGCTTTACGCTCGACCGTTGCTCGTTACAAGGAGCGCCGAACATTTTCTATGAGTAACCTTTACCCTCGCCACAGCGTCTTACGTACCGACTGACTCGTATACTTCTCGAACACCGACAGGCAAGACCTTCGCGGTATCCGCGAAAGCGTCCTCAACCTCCGAAACCGTATTCAACTTCGAGAAGTATGTCCATTAAGTTGAGCTCTGTAGAAATCACATGACATCGTATGCGTAGGGTGGAGAAGGTTAAATCAAAGGCCAGCGCCGCTATGTCTGCCGCAGTTATCACGTCTATGACTTCTCCTTTGTTGGCTGAAGCCTCCGTGACGCCATCTTTGAAGAATACGTTGCTCTCCGTTGTCGCAGGTGGTGTCGTACTTGGGGCTATCGCCGCGGCTGTCATAGGGGTCTCTTCCTTTGACAAAGTCTCACGCAAATAAGCTCTGAAGAGCCAAGTCAAATGAAGAGGCGACTAGAGTTTATGAGGTATCGCTAACAAGTGTGCGATTATGGCAAGTTGAAGAAGATCGTGTATATGCGCAATAGTTAAATACTTGACATACTCTAACCTCACTTAATTCTCACACCGAACCTCGCGCTAAGTGATCCGTGCCCGTCGATTTTTAATTAAAGACTAATCAATATGGAGTGCGTCGCGGTCAACTATGTACTTATATCTGAGTACCCAAGTTCCACAGGCCCAGTTTGCTCATACAGATCGAGTATCCGATTTCCTATAAGCTCAGAGATTTCTGGGTCAACATTCACGGCTTCCCACCATTTCTTCGGCAGTTCGAACTTGGAGCTCAGAAATTTGGTAGCTGTTTGAACTCAGAGAAAGTTCTGATTTCAAGCGCACGCAACTTACCTAAGTAGACGACTGCTTCAGCTATATGGTTTGCACTATACTCAAGGCATAGTGATGTTCGTAGACTTGCGCATTCGTCAGAAATGTTATAATGTCGCGCGCAGATTTCTCGTACCTATCGTTAGCGAAATTCCAAGAAACTTGCGCAAGCGTTTTTGTTGACTCTTCCTCTATTAAACCAGCCTGACTCATCCTTTTAATTACTGAAAGTAAATGCTTATACGGATGTTCTACATTGAAATCAAAGCCAAGGCGATGCAGAAGTACACGTTCAGCTCTGAGAATTGTCTCCTTCAGCTCAACATGAAGTTCCTGTCGCCGTTTAAGGGTGATTGTTACGAGCAAAATGAACATAATACCTGCTGCGAACTTTCTAGACGCGTGGGGTCGCTTGCTTTACGCTGTAATAAGTGGGACGTACGAGCAAGGTCATTGAGAGGTTTCGGGGTTTCTTCCACCTTTCCGGCAAGAAAAAGACACGCAGTGGCCATGACCTGCAAAGCTATCAACTCGAGCATGTTTCGGTTTTTTGGTTCCTTACCGCCGTCTCAAACTGTTGTGCATTTTGACTATCGAGCTCAAAAAAACGATGACAGAACACTGCCGCGGTCGCAATAGTGAGCTGGGGCCTGTCGCAGTCTGTTCTTTAGGAAAACTCGAACTGTACTACTTCATATGCTTACACTTTTAGCTTCATGCCCGCTTCTTTGAGAAAATCGCAGTAACGCCATCTTCGCTCAGTGCTGGCATCCTTAGCTGTGCGAATTGAGCTTGACATGGTCAGTAATGTGGGTGTTGAGCACGCGGCGGGAGCGCAGGGACTCACGTTTGTTTGTGACTGGTGGCGGTGCCGTACTTTCTTCGACTAACTCAATATACAACCAACAAATAGAGCTATTAGCGTGCACGATTCGGGCAGCATTGCTCATGGTAATAATGTCTGCACGTGCAAGTTGCGCATCTGGCACGTACAGAAAGCCCGTGTCCGTCTGGAGCCCAGAACCGCCAGAGCAAGGTAGACGTAGGCTCGGACCGCCGACACGCCGGTCGATCGTTCCATGGACGATCTCATTGTCGTTCGTTGCAATAGAGACGTGAGCAAGTCATCACTTATCTCGCATGTCACACGGACGAGTTCTGCGTATTTTGAGACAGACGGCGTCGAGCGCGGGGAAAGGTCTCTCGGGGACCCTGGAGCTCTCGCTGATTCTGAGGTCTGGGTGCTCACGGACAACGGCCAGATGTTGAAAGTTGCGGACGTTAATCAAGTCCTACCGGTCAAACTCATTGAAACGGCGAGTGGGTACGTCGTGTATTCGCTTTTACTGTATGGTCTTGCCTACTCACGACCCCAGGGAACGTACCAGGACTGAGTGCGAGCTAAGTGAAGAGAACGTGGCGCCGGTGGAGGTAAGCTGATTTAAAACACGAATGTCCCTCAAATCATTGGAAATATAGATGGACGTGCTGCGCTTAGCTACTTGCAGCGCGACAAGTGCCACCGTCCAAACGGAATACGTGGCAGAGCTGCTGTGAGACTGGCCAAGATTTGCCTATCCCTGTTAGCATTGGAGTACCAAGCTAGTAGCGTATGTATGTATGTATGTATGTATGTATGTATGCATGTATGTAGGCGTGTATGCATGTGTGTTATCGGTGTGAATCTATGTACGCGCATCGTTTAATAGACCGTTGCACGTCGTATTTGTAATTTGTAACTAAGGTATCCACGTGTACTAGTAGTTCTAGACACCTCAAAGAGCTAATGCAGCTCTCTGGCTGTTTTAGTTGGTGCTATCAAAAATTGCGCATAGTAAGCGCGAACATTCGCCTTGTGTTTGAAGCCGCTGTTGTGTTGCTTTCGGACCGTTGCCGAGTCGTGTGTCAGGTGGGCGTTGCAGTAGTCTGAAGCGGAATATTGTTGAGGTATGTTGTACTTTTACCAACAGCGAGAAATGTGCGTACCGCAGTAATACCGTGCCATGCTGCGCCGTGTGTTCGCTCTAGTAACGAGCCTCCTGTTTCCACTTCGGAATGTGGAGTTATCCGAGCTCTTCTAGTCTTAACTCGCGTTACTCCTGCACTCCAGAACTGCAGAAGCAATGTGCCGCGCGCTCGCCCTCGCACGAGTCTCGGAATGAAGTTCTGACTCAGAACTTCTGAGTTAGCCGATTTCCGCTATCGGATTCCTGGGTCATTACGGCCCGTAATTACGGGGAAGAATCGTATAATGTTTGTTTTATCCCATATTTGATTGAGCAAGCCAGCCTTAGCTCAGTACTTAGAACGTGCACAGTAAGTTCCAGTCCAGCTTCTAGAAGTTTGAGCTTGATCTTACAGAGCTTGATTAGCAACACACTCCGTAGAATGTCGGTGAAATAACAGCGCTATAGTATAGTAGTGATAATATGAACATGATAATATTATCATTGTTGATATTAATATCAACAATGAGTTGCGCCACGATTAAGCGTCTTGAATAAAACGTACTCGGGACTTCTTCTCAGCTTGCATAAGGCCTTTCTCTTGGCGATACGATGAACATAATGTATAAGTTATTTCTTTATTTCGTTGTACAGAGTGATATACGCTACAGATGCGACACTATGGTCATATACTGAATACGAGCGATTATTTCAGGCTATTCCCGCTGAAGATAGCTCTTCGCGTTGATGAGCGGGGCAAGCAGACAAATTCCGACAAACGTGGCGGTGAGAAGCGCAGCGAAAAATGCGTCCCATCCGTACTGTTGCACAAGAAGAGAAAGTGGAACGCCCGCGTTGGCTGCTCCTAGATATGCAATCCACCCAAGGAATCCCTCACTCGCACCAACGGAGCGACGACCAACAATTTCGGCCCCACACAGTCCTACTAGCATTTGCGGACCGTACAGGAAGAACCCAATCATAAAAACTATGAGAGCTTGAGTGACGGGCCAACCAGCAGGAACCATCTTGAATGCAAGTAAAGAAGCCGCAACGCCAATAAGATATACCATCACGACTCGAATACGATTACCGACGGCTCCTCTCGTTGATTTCGCAATCAAAGAGTCACTGATCCTTCCAGCTATCAGACTACCAAGCAAACCACCAAGTTCGAGGCCAGATACTCGGACGGCCGCCGCGCCTGCGTCGATCACACCCTTTTCTTTGATAAGATAAAATACTGACCAAGAAGTGATGCCCTGACGAACGACATAGACACAAAAGTATGTGAAAGCAAGCCCCCAGATGAAAGGGTTGGAGAGAACATTATGAAGAAGATTGTTCAAAAGGCTCGGTTGTTTCGAAATGTCGGCAGCATCAGCCTTAAGTCCGCCGGCAATGCTGACGTCTATCTCGACTGGTTCGAAACCTTTATCTTCTGGCGAATCTTTCAGCGTCGAGACGATGATCACACCAACAACGACAGCTATGCAGCCAGGAGCCCACAGACCCCAGTTCCAACCAAACGTACGAGCAGCAGTTCCAGCTAAGATGGGCGCCATAAAACCTCCAAGATTATGGGCAATGTTCCACATTCCCCAGTATGTTCCACGCTCGCTAGCAGCGAACCAAGAAGTCAAAATTTTCGCACAGCTTGGCGCACCGAACCCCTGCAAGATTCCATTCATCGCCCAGAGGACACAAAAGAAAGGAAGTGTCGAGCTCGCACCAAACGCAATATTTACAAGGCCAGTCGCAATCAAACCTCCGCCAAGCATTAGACTTGGCGATAACATATCACCCACCACACCGCTGACGAACTTACTGCAGCCATAACAAAGTGGAAAGATAGAGGTGATAACACCAATAGAAGTTATATCAAGATGTAAAGACGGAGAAGCCACCATAGCTGGAGCAGTGAACGTCAAACTGTTGCGGGTCAAGTAGTAGCACGAGTAACCGAACAAAATGCTGAAAAACACGGAAAGGCGTGTTCTTAGAAACAGACTGTCGTATGTCCTCTTTGGCTCGGAAGTAGTTGCTGAGAAACCACAAACTGTCGACGGACGGTGCAACTTGCTTCGACAATTGCGTATATGCCGCTTCTGGGGCGTAAAGTCACGTCGCACTGCGCATTTAATCCAAGTTACACGCTTCGGACCTCTCCGAGTTGTTCGAGATCCCACGGGGCTCCCCGGCTGGGCGTTGAGTGTTGTGACGTGTGCCGAGACGAACATTTCTGCTACGAAAGCAAAGCAAACCAAAAGAACACGGATTCAACTTCGAATCGCCTTGCTCTATGTCGCGCGACTCTCTGAAAACGGCCGTTACGTCTTCTTCTTCAACCACGCACGGGACGTTCGGTACACGTGCAAAATCATATCAATGATGGCATATTGTAAGACAATTCTCGCGAAATAGTCCACGTCGAGTGGGTTTTCTGCCCGGCGAAAAACCGAAAAGTTGTGCGTCGGTGCGCACGTACCTCAGACGTCGCCTCAAGTACGCGGAACAGGCAACGCCCACAGAGCCTGTCATGAAAGCTACTGGTTTTGATTTTCACCGCGTGCACGCCCCCGCGCAAGATTTTCGCGCGAAAAAGACCGGTACAACGATATGTGGAGTAGTCTTCGCGGGGGGTGTTGTTCTCGGTGCAGATACTCGGTCTACGAACGGGGAAACAGTAGCCGACAAAAACTGCGAAAAAATACATCACATAGCACCAAACATATATTGCTGCGGAGCTGGAACAGCTGCCGACACGGAGTCTCTGACTGGTAAGAGTTGCAACGTTGTCGGATTGTTCGAGATTTTGTTCCAATATTTATTCTAATAACACCACATAGGCCTGATTTCTTCCAATCTTCACCTTCACAGGGCACAAACAAATCGACAGAATTTGGTGAAGACTGCGCTCACTATGCTTAAAAGCTATCTTTTCCGTTATCAAGGTCATGTTGGCGCCGCACTAGTTTTAGGCGGCGTCGACAAGGAAGGCGCACATCTTTACACTGTCTACCCCCACGGATCCTCTGATGCTTTACCGTTCGCAGCGATGGGTAGCGGATCTTTAGCGGCCATTGCAACGCTCGAGACGGGCTATAGTGAGGTTTTGAAGTTGGATGATGCAAAGGAGTTAGTGACACGAGCTATTCTAGCAGGTGTACTAAATGATCTCGGTTCCGGCTCTTCCGTCGACTTGTGTATAATTTCAAGGAGTGGGACAGAATATGTTAGGAATTATCGGTCTGATATGCATCGAACTTTCAAATTGACACCTGGTTACGAATTCGGAGACGAATGCAACGAAGTGAACAGCGCCAACTTTGATACTGCCACTCGTATATTACGCAACTAAAGAACCCAGTTGAGTGAGATATGTCACGTTTATGTCGCTAAATATTTCCTTTAAGCTTGTAAAAAGTTTTCGTCTTGTTGACTTGAATGTTCGACTTGAAAAGCCCATCCTATTGACTTCGCTCTTTCACAAGGGCATCCACAACGCTAGGATCAGCTAGAGTGGATATGTCACCCAACGAGTCTTCTTCTCGAGACGCTATTTTCCTCAAGATGCGTCTCATAATTTTACCACTACGCGTTTTTGGTAATCCTGGCGCCCATTGAATAGTATCAGGTGCTGCGAACGGACCGATAACAGTCCTCACACAGTTCACCAGAGCTTTCTTCGTTGCCTCCGTGAGAACACAACCTTCGCGCAACGTTACAAAAGCGTATATCGACTGACCCTTGATAGCGTGATCAATTCCCACTACAGCGGCTTCAGTACACTCCTGATGGGTGACTAATGCCGACTCGACCTCCGCAGTGCCGATACGATGACCAGACACGTTGATGACATCGTCAACACGTCCGGTAATCCAATAATACCCATCCGAGTCACGCTTGGCCCCATCGCCTGAAAAGTAGTACCCTTTAAACATGGAGAAGTACGCTTCTTCGTACCTTTTATGATCCGAAAAAAGTGTTCGAAACATGGATGGCCACGGTTTCTTGAAACACAAATACCCTTCGGCCTCTCCTGTCAATTCTTCTCCGGCATCGTTCAGTAATACTGGTTGAACACCAAAGAACGGGAGAGTCGCCGAACCTGGCTTCTGCTCTATCGCAAAAGGCAGTGGAGTGATCATATGCCCACCGGTTTCCGTTTGCCACCAGGTGTCTACGATCGGACAGCGTCCACCTCCGACGATCTCGGAGTACCACTGCCATGCTTCGGGGTTAATCGGTTCTCCGACTGTACCCAATATTTTCAGCGACAGCCTTTGGTGTTTGAGAACAAAGTCGTTACCGTATCGCTGCAACGCTCTTATCGCAGTTGGCGCTGTGTAGAATGCTTTCACATTATATTTGTCCACGATTTGCCAACACCGACCAGCATCTGGATGTGTCGGTACTCCCTCAAAGACAACTGAAGCGGCACCGTTTAGAAGTGGTCCATATGTCACGTACGTATGACCTGTTATCCAGCCACAATCTGCAGTGCACCAAAATATATCACCTTGTTGCATGTTGAAAACAGAGGCGCATGTAGCTCCAGCATAAACCATGTACCCTCCGGTAGTATGGAGGACGCCCTTCGGGGAGCCTGTAGAACCAGACGTGTACAACATGAAGAGTGGATGCTCCGCATCAACCCATTCTGTTGTGCACTCCATGGATTGTGCATGTACTGCTTGCTGCCAATGTTCATCACGACTAGTTGTGAGAAAGCCCTCCACGTCAAGCCTCTCGTTCATGAAACATAAGCAGTGTTCAATTTTATGACCCTTTTCGGCACTGGAATCACATGCTTCGTCGACGACAGCTTTTAAATTTATGTGTTTCGAACCTCTCATCACAGCTGAACATGTTAACACCACTTTCGCCGCCGATCCCAGAAGACGCTGCGCTAACGCCTCAGAAGAAAATCCTGCAAACACAACAGAGTGGACAGCCCCGATGCGGGCACAAGCAAGCATCGCAATAGGAAGTTCCATAATCATAGGTAAGTACAGTACAACAGCATCACCCTTAGCAACTCCGACCGATTTCAGCCAGTTTGCCAGCCGATTGACATCTGCTTGGAGCTCACTGTACGTTTTTGTCCCTTCTTCACCGACGTCATTACCTTCCCAGATTAACGCGACCTGCTCTCCACAGCCCCTTTCAATATTTCGTTCGATGCAATTCCACGCAATGTTGGTCTTCCCGCCGGCAAACCATGAGACGTCAACTTTTCCGACGTCGGTATTGAAGTTGAAGGCGCTCACACTATCAGACCAGTCAGCACTCCAGACGAAGTCCTTGGCCAGTTTGGACCAAAATTTCTCTGGCTCAGTAACGGATTCGCGATAGAGCTCGTCGTACTGGCCACGACTCGAACAGTTTCGAAGTGTATCCATCACGTTCACGGTCGAAAGATTCACCTACCCTTGGTTTTCGCTCTTCGTAGTGCGACGCAATGTGGGAAAGGCAGAGGTCACGGTGCCACATTGCAAATCACATGTCTGATATAGTGATATCCTTTAAATAGTTCAAATTTCCATTTGTATATTACTATGAAAAGAGATTTGGAAGAAAAATGGACAAAAAAAGCCACGAACTTTTCGCTTTCCCCTCAACCCCTTAACCGTAGCGAGGTTAGTGGGGTAGCGCCGCCGCACTCAGGTTCTACAAACGTGCGAAACATCCATCACTGCACGGAGCGTGTCATCATCATTCTCAGTTTATCGATATCACGACCGTATAGACTCTAAACGTAGCTCCGCATGCGTCCGCCCAATCGAGGTGGCCGTGTTCTCGACGTGCGCTCAGGCAACTCTGGTAGGACTGGTTCAAGATTTTCTAGTGCCGGCCGTGGGCGTGGGCGTGGGCGTGGCGGCCAGTTCCGTGACGAAGGCCCCCCTGCCGCAATCGAAGGTACGCTTTCTTGACGTGTCTTTTCTCGAGACTCAACGCCACTTACAGAAATTGGCACTTTTTTACACGCGTGTGAGGGCGAAATCGTATGCAAATCTACGAATAAGAAGGTAATAGCGCGCGTTTGAGAATCTACCTGTCCCGAACGTAATTACAGATACCATATTTCAACGGCGCCATCTACCTTCAAAACAAGACCCAAGTATGTCGAAATGTTTCGATATGGAGAGAACTCACTTTCTCTTTAGGTTGGCAAAATTGAAGAAATATTTGGCCCGGTAAATGAAACGGTATAGTGCTCACCTCGCATTCATGACGCCAAACTAAACATCAAACGAATGAAGTTGTTTACAGTGAAGCTCCTCGAGAGTATCAATGCAAGCTCATACGAAAAAGGTTTACTATCCTTTTCCTTGTTCTTGTTGCACGTTTCTTACCTGTCACTCAGGTGCAATTTTCTACATAAGCCCCGACAAGCTGTTACCGGTTGAACGCTTCACGAATACAACAAGGTGACCATGAATGATTCTTCAATTGTATACGCACTAATTTATTTGCAGTGCTGGTAAAGTTCGCGGTAGAGGTCAAGGGGGTAGATCCACGGGAGGAAGAGGTGGTCGGGGAGGTCGAGGTGGGCGGGGCGCCCAGTTTAGCGCCCGTGGCCGAAGCGGTCGAGGAGGTCGAGGTCGTTTTTAAACAGAGTGCAACTCCGTGTTTCTTGTGTCATGGCTCAAAGTCCATTGCCTACATCGTCAATGCTGGAAGTTTGACGCATTGTGAAGCTCAGTATTTTTTGTTCTCTACCACAAGCTCACTGGTGCATCAACTACAGTTTGTTCGCGAGACGACAAGTCTTCGCGATACCTATTGATCTCGAATCTGCGATCAATGGTAATATCGATTAGTAAACCTCAAAATATGTAATAATCAACACTCACCTTGAATCCAAATATTCTAGGTTCATACAAGTCAGTTTGTTTTGGGGTCTGCAAGTGCTTGAAGCTCATCAGAAACAAATGCGGAAACGTCGTTCCAAAGTACGCTCCGTCGGTGTTTCCTTGATATTTACTTCGAGGAAAGTATATATCCTAAAATACGGAGTTGGAAGCAAGAGATGCCAATATGGATGACGTACCTTGCACTTCGGACAGAATATTTTCACCGTCGCAGTTCGAAAGATATCCGACGTGCCGACCGGTAAGCACGGCGTATTCGCGCACATAAATCTTGGACAACGTCCAAAGTGGTTCTGTTTGTACTTCTCCAACATCAATGTCATACCTCTTTGGGTCAGTATGTATCGCGCGTGAATTAGACCATAGAGCATTTCTGCCGCCGACTCAACAAGCTCCTGCTGCTGTTCGCTCAACGTGCTATGCCCTCTTTCTACATCAAGAATTGTGTCAAGTGCGTAATCATAATATGGAACAGAGGAGCTGAGGCCGCTCAAGTTGAAATCGTCTTGTATGTATTCTTCGTCAACTTCACAAAATAACTCATTTCCTTTCAATCCGCAAAACCACGCAATCCACGACTGTTCTGTATCTTCGATCGAATCGTCGAAGGAATCGTCGCCAGACGACGCCGTTTCGTCGCTCAAATACGCAGGTTTTTTCATCTGTTTTGAACGAGCGCTATGTGGTGATTAGTCTCAGCCAACGTGGCTTCCTTAAAGCGACCTCATAAAGGTTATATAGCCACATATAGACAGTCTTATGTTAATATATGAGAGCAAGGACCGAGCCAGCACTTTGCAGACGTTCCCAACGAACTGCTCGGCAGGAAAGCTCAACAGTTCCCGTCGGAAGCGAAAACGAGCGGTAAATCTATTGCTCGCGTGTCACCCTCCTCGAAATTTCGACTCGGGGCCTGCGTGTTTCACATAGCAGTAGCATACTTTTCTACATCGCAAATCAAGCCGACCCGAAGCAACGAGTGAATAGATGCCTACTGCGCACGAGGCTGATGCGAGCGTTGCCCGCGAGCAGGACAGATTCCTGCCCGTGGCGAATATCAACAGGATAATGAAAAAAGCACTTCCGGCGAACGCGAAAATCGCGAAGGACGCAAAGGAAACAGTTCAGGAATGCGTATCAGAGTTCATCAGCTTCATCACAAGCGAGTAAGTGTCTGTCTAGTCCAGCCTTGATTTCAACTAAGAGAAAATTAGGGCTAGTGATAAGTGCCAGCGCGAAAAGAGGAAGACTATCAATGGCGATGATTTGCTGTGGGCGATGAGCACTTTGGGCTTCGAAGAATATATCCGACCATTAAGAGTGTATCTACAGGGCTACCGGAATGTAAGTAGTATTTTTTTTCATGAACTTGTGTTTTGATGATTTTTTGAAAAGGTTGAAGGCGAGAAATGATCGCTAGCGGTAAAGTACATTGGGTTGTGGACTGCAGTTTGATTGTTTTTTTTTGTAAATTCGCGGTATATGTGTGTGTACATTTGTAACCGATTAAAGATTTGTCAACAGGGTAGTCACTTCTGCCGCGCTTTTCAACGTATAAGTGTTTAGCTCTACTATCGCCACTTCGCATTTGTCCGATGTGAGATCACTAGCATCTACATTCGATTCGTTTAGCGCTCTCAGTGCAATCATGATCATCTGGCCATCTACATCATTCACGGAGTAATGCAAAGCGTACAACAAACGTACCTCGTCAACGCTGGCAGTCTCGAGGGCCTCCATATTTTTTTCAAGATATGTTCGTGCTGACTGTGACCTCCCACCTAATTCACACATCAACGTCTTATTTGGATTATTCGAATGCTTGACTGGCTCATACCTATTGCAGTGCACGACATTTGGTGAACTTCACCACTAGGACAAGTTTGGAAGATTTGACAACCGAGCTGTTCACTTGAACCAACAAGTACCAAACCGACTCCACAAGGCCGTCCTGAGCTTTTTCGCATAGAGATCTATTCAAAACAATAAGAGAAAGCAAGTCTACCTGTGATCAATTCACCTGTAATGATTTTGAAGCTGCTGCAGCGAGCCGACCAGGGCATGCGCTTCGACCGTACACAAACTCTTCTCTTGTACTTTCCTCGCGAAGAAGTTTTACTAACTTTGCCCCATCTGTTGAAAGACCTGACACTGCGACGCCCACTCGTGTGTTTATTGCGAAAATCTTTTCTTGCATCGAAGATAGCTTCGATTGTTTGCGCTTCAAAGCAGCGAGCACAGCGCACTTTTTATTCTGCGATCACCATTAACAAACTTTGTAGCAAGTTTCAGAAAGTTTAGACACATACACCACAAGCTACAACGGTACTTCCTTGCTTCACGGCTTCCATCGCATCTTTTGATCATTTGAGGTCCATCACTCATAGAAGATATGTGAAAGACTTACACTCCACCTGATGCAAGCGTCCCTGTGGACTCCATGTCAACATGTCCTGTAGGTCAACGACGTCAGCGAGAGGAACGTCGTTCAGAGACGAGAGCGCCGTCAATTTTAGATAGTTACCTGATCATATTGATTGCGAAACATGGTGATAGCGACGAAACGCGTGACGAGTTATGACGATCTACGACAACTCTGAACGTTGTACCACTTGATGTCGCTTGTCGCTTCATACTTTGTCGAAAACATGTTCTAATACGGGAGTCTCAAGTACAGAGTGCACAGAGTGAAGGTGAAACACCGACAGCTGAACTATGCAGCGGCCGACGAGCTGCAACGGCCGGTCAGCAAGTTGCGGATACTGAGGTAATCGCGAGTGCACGCTTGGCCTACGCAAACTCCACGCTCTGGCTCACAGTATCCGTCTACAAAGCTGATACACATCTACATCTACCTCGATGCGCTTTCAACTTGCTGTCACGAAACTAGTTCGTCGTGCACGTCGCCTGCAGCGCATTTCTCACGTACGAATCGATTCGCAACCGTTCATCACGTTACAGTTGTCCTTTAAGGATGAGCGAGATCACGCTCGCCCTCGTTCCATCAGCCAGAACCGGTTCAGCACTTCAGAATCGAAGGAGTACGTCTTCAACGACGTCGCAAACTGTACTTTGCAGAATATTCTCGATAGTATTGAAGCTTTGATAGACAAGGAACGGCTGGACATGGATATATCACTCGAAACTGGCGTGTTGACTATCGATTGCGGAGAAAACGGGGTCTTTGTGTTGAATAAGCAGACCCCGAATAGACAAATTTGGCTCGCCTCACCCGTCAGCGGCCCTTTCAGATATAATTACACACCATCCGGTGAATGGTTGAGCACACGAGATGACTATTCTCTACAAAGCCGTCTAAAATATGAGTTAGAGTCTATATATAAACTGGAGGTCAATTTCTAAGGTCGAAAAGTATGGATTGTAAAAAGTACAACGTATTGGCTTTCACACGGCTCTTGACTTCGTGAGACTCTATCTTGGAGAAAGTGAGGGGCAAGACCACATAGTTTATAGACGCACTCACCTGAAAGTGTCCTGTGCAGTTATTCATAATATCATCGAAGTTAATATTGCGCGGTAGGAAGCACACAGTATTGTTTGACGCTGCCAGTGATCTCGTTATCACTTCAGTGCCTCGAAGTCCGCCAATCCATTTTTGCGAGAGCAGAAACTCTTCTCTCACGGAATAAGATGGCCCTCCCCAGGGTGGGGACAAAAATATAAAGTCTACTCGAGAACTGCTCATCAACTCCAGAAAGTTACAGCATATAAACTCGATGTTCTGATGTACTGACGTGGTTGACGCATTATGTTGAGCCTGTATCAGTGGAATGTAAATACGCGCCAACTCAGTCGCGATTAATAACACTTACCATTTTCAACTTTTCGCTATCGATGTCGCACGCCAATACTTTACACCCGACTTTAGCGAAGGCAATTGAGTTCCCACCCACACCGCAGAAAGCGTCCAAGACTACGGGGGGCAAGTCTGAACGCCGCTTTCGCTGGAAACATTCGACGCACAATCTAGCTTGATGGTCGGCTATAATTATTGGAGTTGTCGAGTACCACGCTTCCGTATCCAATAGCATGCCCATTTCCCACTCAGAGAAGAGATCGTAGCGTTGTCGCCAGTATTTGGAAAGTGGGGCAGTATAAGTTTCAGTTCCAACTCGTGTTTGAACGTCGACTTCGTAAGGGATTTCACGAGAGAAGTCCATCCACTCATTCAATACAACCAATATGTGAACTAGCGTCAGAGACAATGCGTTCAATTCATCCCCTCGAACGCGCCGTGCGTCAGACTTTGACCGGTGCGACTGCACTTCGTGTCCCATCCTCGACTGGCGTTGACGTGCACAATACGACTAGCATGATATGATATCTGCAGAATCTGAAACGAACCAGTCACTACTCGATTCAAGATCATTAGTGGCATGACTCCTACGGCGGTCACGACCTTCGAGCGAGAAACTGTGTATTGGAGTGAGAATGATTCGACAAAGTTGCGAGAGATACCGATCACGTTTCACGACGTGGAAGAGTATTATGCAACGTTCTACACAACTCTTGTAGAGGAGGTGCGGTCAGATTTGAAAGATGCGTATGACGGTTCGATAGGTAAGACAGTACAAATTCCAACTTGCTTGAACCTGAGCTTGAACCTGTATTCAACTCGCAGCAGGACGTCGCACGTTTAGAATTTCTATCGAGCGCAAATGGACAGAAAGTAGCTGTACATACTTAGAATTGAAGTTATGGATTGAGGAGGGTGCGCCTTCAATCGTAGAAGGTACAGTCATCTATATAAGTTCAGCTCGCGTTACGAACACAAGGCTGCATTCAGAGTTGGCACTTCTTGGAACAGTTGCTACACAAACGTTTGAAATGGGTAAACGTTGCGAAGTTCGAGTAATTCACCCCAGAGACGCTAGATGTGGTGCTGAACAACTTTTAGAAGCCATACGTCCTGGGCATTCGAAATACCTGTGGGGTGTTCCAACTTGTCGGCTATCAACACATGTGCGTCAATTTGAAGCGCTTGCGGCAGTTTGCGATACAAATCCGGTAAGGCAAAACACACCTCTAGGATCTTGGACTTACGATGTACAGAACTTTCAACATTATCTTTTGAACCCGAAACGCGTCGCAGAACTTTTCATAGCGCCTCCACCTCCAACAGTGAGGCAACTGAATCTTGATAAAGCTGGTGGATTTGTTGCGCCCATGCAAGCCACGCTGAATACTCCTCAACTCGATGCTTTACTGGCTTGCGTACAGCGGATCCATAATTCAAAAAAAAGTGATCAACCTCCTTTCTCATTAATTCAAGGTCCACCAGGGACAGGCAAAACAAAAGTGATTGTACGTACAGTTTATGTTTATATTTTGTTTCACTTACGCTTACATTTATCTATGGAATAGTTGAGCTTAGCAAACGTCGTACATCTATTGCAGTTTCATGATTATTTCGAGAAAGTCATGTCTCTGGTAAAGGCAGGTAAAGTTGCACAGGCAGACTCGCTCAAAAGAAAGCGCCAAACGGAGCAAGACAACGCGAACACACACAACTTCAAGCCACGGATACTAATATGTGCACCCAGCAATGCGGCAGTCGATAATATTTTGGAACGGATAATTCGTGAAAGATTCGCACAACTGGATAATTCGCGCTATTCGCCCGACATACTACGTCTAGTATCCGGTGACGCAAACGTCTCAACGACCGCGCAGTCTGTATCAGTTGAGCAACGCGTTAGAAACCTCATGGAGATGTCAACTTTGGATTGGAGCTCGTGGTATTCGCGTCAGTATCATACTGTCACCGTGTCTGAATTGAAGATAAAAGAACACTTACGAGATGATATCCAAGTCCTCAACTCCTCAGAGAGCAGTATCATACAACTGTATGAAGTGCGTGACAGAGCTTTAGGTGATCTTGCTAGGCTGGAAAGACTACGCCCACTACATCATTGTACTTCAACGACACAAAACATGTGTTCATTTCGACAAATATCTGAGCATATATCCGCTTCATTTGTCGACGAGGCGGAGATTGTATGCTGTACCCTTACCTCCATCAAACGCCACGTGCTTGCCAGTTCGCGACCTTTCAAAACAATTATCATCGATGAAGCATGCCAGGCGAACGAATTATCGACTTTGATCCCGATGACGTTGTCTAATGCTCATTGTGTCTTGGTGGGTGACCCTAAACAACTACCAGCCACCGTCAAATCGCTGAATGCCAAACAAGCAAAATTTGACCGTTCACTATTTGAACGGCTAATGGTCGCAGGCATGCGCTGTAACCTGCTCACTGTCCAATACAGGATGCACCCGCAAATACGGATGTTTCCATCGTCGATATTTTACTCAAATGCACTGATCGATGCTCCTGGGCTTGCCAAAATTAGAGACTTACCTTCTCACCGTTGTTGGCCGTTTCAACCGTACATGGTTTTCGACGCAGTGGATGGACAGGAAATCCAAGCGGCAAGTTTTTCTCGATACAACCAAGTCGAAGCATCTTTTATAATCGATTTACTGGAGAAGTACTACCAACTTTTCCCTCTTGTTGACGATAGTACTCAGAAAGTTGTGGTTTTGAGTGGTTACAGGAAGCAATGCGAGCTGATACAAAACATGCTGCATCAGAAGCCCACGCTGGGTCAACTGATCTCTGTAAGTACGATTGATGCGTTCCAAGGTCAGGAAGGGGACTTAGTTATCCTCTCGTGCGTACGAACGTCAGCAAATGACATTGGTTTCGTGTCAGATATGCGGAGATTGAATGTGGCTTTGACGAGAGCAAAATCATCGCTATGGATCGTCTGCAAATGCGAGGCGGTGTCAAAATTTAATTTTTGGAAAGCTTTGCTGAAGAACGCAAAAGAACGAGGATGTTATACAGACAACTTACAAGATGCACTTGCATTAGAATGATGTGATGATTCAATAAACCAAGAAACTGTGTTGAAAGACTATGAATACAAAACTTTGCGCTCAATATGGCGCTGTATGTGCTTTTTTTCACCTACGTTTGCCTTTGGTACAACAAATAACGTTCAATGTACCCAAGTTATTACTCGTGGTATTGTCTAACTCACTCTGCTTTCTACTCAAATCGCGGGACATCCGTTTCAAGCACATAACGTCTATTTTCTTACTCGTCGAATTCAGCATACTTAAACTCAGTGCAAGCAAGTGTTCTAAGTGTACCGATTCTGACAAAAGCTCGAAACATGTAACGATGATTGCCTCGGCAAAACTACTCGAAGTATTTCGCATGGCAGCCATTTGCTGCGAAGTTGGCACGCGATTTAAAATTGCCTGAAGTACAAAGGGTGTCGTCTTCAGCGCAGCTGCCAGATGTAAGGCCGACAGAAAGTCCTTACGTTGTAAGGCAGAAGCGACATTCGGCAATGATGCATCTTCAGATAGCCGAGTTGATATTTCATTTTCGTCCGCAGCAAGTCTATGAATATGAACTCCTCTCTTCGTCACAATAATGAAAACATCGGATTCTTTACTGTATGATAGAGCTCCAACAATATTCTTAGTGGGCATAGAAAGACCTACGTGCGGCAGATGTCGCTTAAGTAGAGTGTGCCGTCCGGGGTCATAGATACATATAAGTGCCGCTGACGTGCTACAAACAAGCATAGACCCAGACGGGTTGTACTGTAACGAAATGAAACTAGAATCGTCATTGAGTCGCGGAACATCTCGCGAGTAGTCCACAGTTCCCAAAAGTTGACTTCCTTCCATCTTCCAAAATGCTATTTTTTGCCCGGAGGTAGATACAGCTAATTGTTTATCATCGCGGCGTATTGCGACTGCAATCACATCACGACTGTGTGGAATGACTTCACAGGCGAACTCTCGATGGCTCATGTCCCACAGTCGGACTGTACCATCCCAAGATCCAGACACCATGGTTGTCGTCATGCAGAAGTCCAGGGAGGAGATGATAGCGCTGTGACCAGACAGTACCTCAAGGAGTTGACCTGTGGTGAACGACCACATCAGTATCTGAAATGTGTCTAGCGTACTTGCACATACGAGTTCCTCGCTAGCATCGACAGTAACTCTGTTGAATCTACTGTCAAATGAGGCTGTAAACGTCCGAAAAACACGCAGTCTATGTATGTCATGAGCGCGAACTGTGCCATCAAAGCTCGCGGACAAGAATCCGCCGCCGGATCGTAAGCATTCTACTGCCGAAACTAGTGCTTCGTGGTGATGAAATGTCGCCACGCATGACGAGGTCTGAATGCTCCAAACATTCACAACACCACTGTGCGTTCCAGTGATGAGTGTCTCGCCGTCGTCACTCAAAGTTGTACAGCTAACGCTTGCCGTGCTCGTACGGTGGTTCAGCCTTAAACTTTGCGAGCTTGTATCCCATACAACAATTCTTTCCGTTCCGAAAAGCGCTAAGCTCTCGCCCGTTTCATCGAAGCAGCATTTCTCTACATCAAAACCGAACGTGATCTGCCCCAGTTCTTGTGCTGTTTGCACTGCGAACAATTGCACAAGATCGGGTGACGTGACCACCGCGACTTGATGTGCCCTATGACTAAATGTCGCGTATAACACCTCATTCACCGTGCCCAGCTTTTCTCGACGCACCAACTGCTTTTTAAACGGAGACATTGAGTCGTCATGATTTGTTACAGAGCACTCCAGTAATGTCCCAGCACGCGTTATGCTGATTATCTCATTCTTTTCACGAAACGAGACCGCAGCGATGTTTCTGTCATCAAATAGTATGCATCGATATTTGCCTGAGCACTCACGGTGGTATAGTCTGCATGTGCTACCCGCAGATACTGCGAAATGTCCATCGTCACTTTGTCCTCCAAAGCCGGTGACCGTGCCCTCAGCAATTGTTTCCCTAAATACTCGATTCATAGGTTCGGTCGGCGTGTAGCACTTGTTTTGCCATACTTCCAGTGCATGATCGTAAAGCACAACAACATTTGGCCATGTTCCACCTGCACTTGATACGAACTGCACCAAAAGCGGGAGCCCTGCCATTTTCTTGCGTTGTATCTGTGTCGCCGTGGCGATGTTGAAGATTGTGATGTAGTCGTCCCTATCTAGTGCAACCAAAATCATCCTTTCAACACTAACATCTATTGACTTAATGCCTACGCGTTCGTTCCTGGCGATACATTTGCTGCTGGATGTTTGTACATCGACTTCAGAAACCACGTTGTCGGTTGCGACAAAAACCCTCCCTCTAGAGTAAACGACGCGGTTTGAATCGAAATCTGTATTGACGACTCCGCACGTAAGAAGTCGACTCATATGGCTTTGTGTTGCGTTCTGGCGCAAGTATCCGCCTTCAAAGCGCGCGCGCTCAGTTTTGCCGGCGGCGCACGTTGGCTTTCGAGCGCTCAGTGCAAACTCATTTTCATACTGACGTATCCAGCTGTATACGGGCGTATATATATTGGGTGACTTATTAGTGATACAATATGCTCGCGCGTAAACAAACCCGAACTTTGTCAAATCTCGGCCTCGCGGTAAATGTGCGGGTTCTGTTGCGTTTAGCCAGACCCTCGTTTCACGTGACAGTTGCCGGTGCTGCCCGTATCACGTTATACCCTCTGCTCTGACTTCGTCTCAAAGTTTCCGACGATTGACTGTAGTACTCGAACCCGCCGCGGCTGCACGGGCTTCCTGTGTTCGGATAAGCAGCGACGATGTGCATATCTGCACCGCGCGTAGCCAGGCTTTCATCAAGTCAAACAGAGTTGAAGATGTCCATGAGATCAGTGCGATCCAACACCCGACGTAGCAGTACGACCCAATCTCTTTCGGTACGTTTCTAACGCCGTGAATATGAAGTCAAACTCACTCATCGACACGCACATGACACAGGGTACCAGTGCAAACTTGCTAAGCGTAGTGGCGGGAACGCAGCAGGCTCGATCTGTTGACGGTGTTCGAGTATTACAGCGTGAAGGTACTCTTGGCATTCAATATCTCGTGAGCCTCGAAGACGAGACGAGAGTATGGTGATGTCACGTACTGCTGTTTCGACTTGACACTAACACAGTTGTAGGCTGCCCAACGAATGTGTAGCCGACGATTTGAGGAGTCAGTACGGTCTAGAGTGGTGGAACGCGTGTCGACAGGTGCGTAAACCAGCCCGCAAATGATGCCAGCATTATCCTGAAAGAAACCATAACCAGGGTGACCAAGCTACCCTAGAGAAGTTCTTGAGTACAAGCTCCGGGACTTTGCTGCACTCCAAGGACTCAAAACAGAGAAGGTATATTGCTGATGGAAAAGTGAAGCGCATCTAAAATAAATACTGTCTAGCCCCATTCATTTTCTTGCAGGGGTTGGCGACACATTCGTTCTTGACCGACTGTTGAAAGAAGGCGCAGATGTAAACGCCCAGGTATGCTGCCCATTTTAATTATTTCTAATTTGATCTCAGAATCTTAGGACGTCGATGGCTACACGGCTGCGCACCTCGCTGCTGGGTACATGAGACTCGACTCCCTACGGTGCTTACTTAGTGCAGGAGCTGATGCAGAACTCGAGGATAACACAGGTCGCTCGGTACGCTCGACACACTTAGTGCACTTTCTTGCTTCTTATCTATTCACTCAAAGGTGCAAGGACTAGTGCAGACCCTTCTTTCGAATACGCCAGTAACAACGACGACGTATTCGCGCAGAGTGGCACTAGAGTCAATGTTATCTGCCATAGAGGCCCATATATATGAAGAGATTGTCCCTGTCGCGCTACTTTCAAAGCGCTTGTCAAACGGCACTGCTGAATACCTGGTGAGATGGATCGACGGTGAGGCTGCAAGCTTATATTAAACACCATGTACTAATACTAGATCAGACGTTGATGATATGTGGGTACCGGAGGGAGATATCGCGGATGATGTCATCCAGACATTCGAAGAGAACTTAGAGCTCACAAAAGGGGAGCTATTGACGCAGAAAGAAGACGAGAGTAATGGACAACGTAGGCTCATTCAGGTGAGGCTAATTATTGTTTGGGGTTAATCAGACAAATTGATTCCTTATTTCAGTGGCATGATTCGCAAATCTTGACATGGATCTAACGTGCCAATAGACAAAGCACTGACCTTGCCAACTTGGCACTTGAGTGCCAAGTGGCAAATATTAAAAAGCCTGTTGAGGCTCTCTTCACTTGGAAGGATATCCCAGTCACTCAGGGCTCAGGCAAACGATAGTGTCAACGAATGGTTCGCGTTCAATCGAAATCCTTGTAACCCATTTAGCGCAGCTACGGCATTTGCCGTGGTATCAAATTCAACCTCGCCGTCGCCTGATTCACGCGTCATAGTAGCGTCTTTGTAGCCAGAGAACTGCTGAAAGAGTAATGCCAACATGTGTGTCGTCGTTGCACCTACGATAGCGAAAATGTAAAATATGTGTCTTCTCGGTTCAATTGAATAAAGATAGATCTTCGACCGTTTGACTTACCTGGCAGTCCCTGCACAGCTATACGTGTGCTGGGAGGGCGCTTCATACCATCCATTGCTTTTGGCTCATGTCTTGTGGCATTCTCAGCAGTTGCGTTTTTTCTACGCAAACGCTCCCGTTCTTGGTTTTCTACTTTTCTACTCAATCGAACTGCTCCATCGCGTTCGATATGCTCGCCTCTGCGTCGGCGGATTGCGTCTGATGTGGTGTTCGCAACCACAATTTTCTTGTGAACGCGTAAGTCAAAGTCATGAAATATGGCTTGCTACGTACCATTGGTTTATCATAAAATGGGAAGCTCTGTAATGACTGCATTGCATTATTTGCATCCATGGATGTGTCGTATACAATCCAAGCTTGTCCTCGTAGTCTATATGTGTTTGCCGTTACTATGTCTAAAACCTTCCCGAATGGAGAAAATACTGCATGTAGTGCAGCTCGTAATTCTGTTAAGGAAAATGTGAGAATCGAACCGTTGACGCATTCATGATATTCCGTCCGGTGGCGCACTAGAATGCTGACGTTCCTCCATACATCGTACCTTGCTTCGGAACTTTTTCGTTCAAGTTGTTCACATACAAGGTGTGGAATTCTTCGGAGACTTGTGACGCCATCTCAATATCTCTCTTTTAAAGTAGAGCCCGCAGCGCCGTGCGACGTATTGAATATTCCGGTGTATACGTGTGTTGCGAAGTTGTCTTGATTTTTCAGGTCGAGTCGCTGCGCAAACTGGGGGGAACATTGTTGGGTTTGTCGGTTTGTTGATTTGCCGCAGTGGCTGTGATGTATTTTGAGAAATGTACTTTCACGATACGTATACTTATGAACTTGAAACGCCTATATATTCATTGGACGATACGAGCGCTCGAGATCCGAAGTCGCGAGGATCTCCGCTACACGCACTCGCCAGGGCACCACTTCAACGCGCGCGGCGCAGCGTACAATTGCAGCACATTTTATCTAGTTCATACACAACACGTGACCAGCTGAAATACCGTCCGGTTGCCTCCCCCAGAATGTCCGGAGAAACTGATGAGTATGTTGATTTGAATAGCACGCGGTGTTTAAAGGTCTAAACTTACAGCAGCTACGATTACCTATTCAAGATTGTGCTCGTGGGCGATTCTGGCGTGGGCAAGTCAAACTTGCTTTCAAGGTTCACCCGGAACGAGTTTTGTCTCGAGTCGAAGTCGACCATAGGCGTAGAGTTTGCAACTCGGACGATTGAGGTGAGCTGTGTGGCAAACTTTTACACTTCGAGGTTGATTCATCCTGCCATCACATCTACAGCTACAAAACAAGATCATAAAGGCTCAAATATGGGACACTGCGGGGCAAGAGCGCTATCGTGCAATTACCAGTGCATATTATAGAGGGGCAGTTGGCGCCTTGCTAGTTTACGATGTGACCAGTGGGGGTAAGCTCTTATGATTTTGATGCGTGGATCAGTTCTGATCCATTTCTCAGATACGTATGACAATATAGAAAAGTGGCTGAGCGAGTTGCGTGATCACGCGGATGCAAGTATTGTCATAATGCTTGTCGGCAATAAATGCGATCTTGAGCACTTAAGGGTTACCGAAGCGGCTACCGCACAACAATTCGCAGAGAAAGAAGGTATTCTCGCCTCTATCATCATATGATCGTTCCGCCCACTACGTACAATTAGGCCTCATGTTCATCGAAACTTCTGCACTTAACGCAACAAATGTTGAGCACGCGTTCATTGATTCTCTCGGGAGGGTGTATGATGTGGTCTCGAAGGTGTGTCTTCTCACCATTCCCAACATCCAATACAGCTTAATAATCTTGATACATGTTAGGCTCGCCCGCCCGATGGCGAAGAAGTGTCAAATAGGCGTAATATTCAAATTGCCGCAGCTGAAGATGGCCTGCACCCCAAGTCAAAGTGCTGCAGCTAGCCTTGTTTGCCGAACAGTTTCTACAACTTGATTCGGAGCCCAGTGTAGTAAGTTGTTGCACACGTGTAATACGAATACTAGTACAAGTAACCAGCACGAAATTTATACTTTCGGTGAACGCAGAACAGTCGACGTTCGAGTCAACATCGACTATTCTACACGTTGTGCATCTGTCTGTCTTTGGCTCTCAGTGTAGTGCGGTGTTGCACGCGACACAACTAACTTTCTACCTTTCCATCTGCAATGATTGAGCACCGACATACAACGATCAATCTCACTTTCTTGTGAAACAGTCAAATCTACAAAAGCAAATCCTCGACACTGCTGCGGCTCCGTACTGAACTTGTCGAGCTTGATGTCCACAGAAACTACGTCCCCAAAAGGTGCAAGACGCCTACTGATTTCGTCCACTGTGACATCTGGAGCAAGCCCTCCAACATGCAGACGGCTAGAAAACTTCATACGATGCACTCGTGACTCTCGTTTTCGTTCTGCGTGAACTCAGTCGCCAATAGTTTGCTTGTCGCACAGGTTTTACGTTTCTGACCACGCTTGTAATTACGTCTTCCTTCGATGAGCGCGTGCGCCACGAAATAATAGCGACAACGGCTGCGTAAAAACTCGTTTGCGACCGAGCGTGATAGTGCCGAAGCAGGGCGTAGCGCGTGCGTTCAGGCGCGCGACTTCTTATGACGAGTCAACTACGTGTTGTTCATATAGCTACAATGTTCCACAGCTACGACGGTAGTTATTGTCGCTCCCACAGCAATCAAATAGGCTCTGCCTGCGCAGGTTCGAATCCTGCCGTCCGCGCACTGAACAAATGCGGACGTGCCCGAGTGGTTAAGGGGTTTGACTCGAATGAATGAATAGAGGAAAACATCTGAATGTACGTGACATTCGGCGTCTGAACAGCAGCATGTATTGACAAGACAAACGCCGAATTAAATACGCTTCCGCAAGTGTGTTCGAAGCAAAACACGCGGTTACCCTTGTTTTTTTTGCACCCTTGATGGCGGCGCATCACACGCGTACAGACGCTTTCGGCCGTCCAACCCGGGTCGAATTGAAAGGAACGAAACATTCTTTCGATCGATCGAACCACGTAAGGAGCGCATCCAACTACATGGGCCAAACAGAAAAGGTTCGTTGAGTCGTATTTATAATTTTCGGCAATTGAACGCTAAGTAGGACCTGAAAATCGAACCCGAAAGTGCCAACCATACGCTCGATACGTCTGCATGGCCGCTTCTGCTAAAGAATTATGACAAGTTGATGGTACGTATCAATATTACGTGTTCTTTGCAAGTGTTCTTAGAGGGTATCTGTAGGTACGAACTGGTCACTACACTCCAATTCCGTGTGGAAGCTCTCCACTGCGACGACCACTGGCAGAGTATCTACGTTACGGGGTCATCAATTTAGACAAGCCCGCCAATCCTTCTTCGCATGAGGTAGTTGCATGGTTGAAGCGCATCCTAAGGGTTGAAAAAACTGGACATAGTGGTACACTCGACCCAAAAGTTACTGGTTCACTCATTGTCTGCATTGATCGTGCCACGCGCCTGGTAAAGTCTCAACAGGGTGCAGGCAAGGAGTACGTGTGCGTTTGTCGATTGCATTCAGCGCCGACAGGTGGTAAGAGTGCTGTTGAACGCGGTATTGAAACTCTTACCGGCGCACTTTTTCAACGGCCACCGTTAATTTCAGCTGTCAAAAGACAGTTGCGCATTCGAACTATCTATGATAGTAAACTTCATGAGTTTGATGAGGCCAGGAATCTTGTTGTTTTCTGGGTATCATGTGAAGCAGGCACTTACGTTCGTACTTTATGTGTGCATCTTGGATTACTATTGGGAGTTGGTGGTCACATGCAAGAGTTACGCCGAGTTCGCTCTGGAATCTGCTCAGAGTCAAAGAACCTCGCGACCATGCACGACGTGCTAGATGCTATGTGGGTGTGTGACAACTTGAAAGATGATCATTACATTAGACGCGTTGTTATGCCGCTCGAGGTTTTGTTGACGAACTACAAGCGGGTTGTTGTGAAGGACTCCGCCATAAATGCAATTTGTTACGGTGCCAAGCTCATGATTCCTGGTTTATTAAGATATGAAGCTGGCATCGAGGTTGGGGATGAGTGCGTTCTGATGACAACGAAGGGCGAAGCTATCGCAATCGGCATAGCTGAAATGACAACTGCTGTTATGGCGACTTGCGACCATGGCAGCGTTGCTAAGGTCAAGCGAGTGGTAATGGAAAGAGACACTTATCCAAGACGTTGGGGTCTGGGTCCCAACGCGCAGAATAAGAAACAAACAAGCACCGATAAATCACAGAAATTAGGAGCGTCGATTATTGCATCCGACGGCGCAAATACGGGAAAAGAGATGATAAAGGAGAAGAAAGAGAAGAAAGAGAAGAAAGAGAAGAAAGAGAAGAAGAGAAAGCTGGACGAATAATTGCTGACAGTTTTGCAGTTTTTTTGATCCGATCGAGTGTACAAATCACACTGTACTGCGACTGTTTTTAATAATAATCATATTGGTATGTTCTAGTTTCTACTTTTGACCACCATTCAAAGTCACTATTGCAGTTCAGCTCTACTGCGGACAAGCTCGCCTCTTATACAAAAATATCGACTTTTGATCACACAAGACAATATTAATCCCATCCGCCGTACAGTCCGCTAAACAAGTTTCGCACAGTTCAGCTGATTCTTGATTGTCGCGCGTCATTAGTTTGATTTCTTTAAAGCTGTTTTTATTCGCATCTGACTCCCATGCACTACACGTACCAGCTCGTGAGCCAATCACCATGAACACACAATTTTCGCTACAACCCACACACCCAGCGAAATGTAAAGTTGTATCCAAATACTCAAGCTCATCTACATCTGATGTGAAGACAGAAACACTACTAAGTAGCCTTCTATCAAGTGTGCCCAGAAGGATAGAGGAACTTGTAGGTGCAAATGCAAGACGTGTGATGGGTGATAGACCACTTCGTCGCAGTGTACGAATACAACCACACGTATGGACGTCCCACAAGCGGCAGCTGCCATCATAACTGGAACTTACTAGAAATGAGCCATCTCTGGCGAATTGCACGCCCGTGACGGGGTCTGCGTGAGCAGGTATAACAGCTACACATCCTCCAGAAGCAACGTTCCAAAGTCGAATAGTTTCATCAATCGAACCACTAGCAATTATCGTACTCAGCGCGTTTATACAACAACATAGCACTGCAGAAACATGTCCTCTGTAAGCTTGTAAGCATGTCGCCCCCGAGGCTTGCCATAAGAGGACTAGACCGTCATCTGAACACGTGACTACAAATTTATCATCAGTGGACCAGCAACAGTCAGCAATAGCTCTCAAGTGTCCCCTGAAATTCTCGAGTCGCTCACCCGTGCCTATACATCGAATGCTGCAACTGCCGTTCACCAAACCTAGTACTACCCTGGGCCAATTAAATCATAATCTATTACATCGGAGTATTGAGGGATTTGCCTACCTTTTACCGTCGTTCGATATCTTCAGTGACGTTATGCCTTCACAGCTCATGGTCAGTACGCGCGCACACTTGTACTCCATCGATCAGCGCATGTGGCCGACGCCGTCTGTTAAACTTGCGGTTGCTTCAACAGTTTGCGTCCGCACTTGGTACCAGGTTACACTGCCGTTCGCACTGCTCGCGTCATCTTTGTGTTTAAATTTCAACTGTACTGAAGTTCAGTTACTGAACAGTTTTTCATGCAGTTGATTTAACACCTCGGTCGGCTGCAGTTTTTTACATGTAGTAAACGCGTCGCATTAAGTGCATGATAATTTAATTTGCGTGCGATCATCGAACTTGCGTTGCGAGCGACCTCGGCAAATGTGTACTAAACGCAGTTGCCGAGGTCGCTTTGGGGCGAGAGGAACGTCAAAGTTTTGTGCACGCTGCGTCGATGTCTTCGCATAGAACCTCCCGTCGTCTCGCAGATTGTGTGACGTAAGCTGATATCCTGTACACATCTTGTTCAGTCATATGTGTCCAGCTGTGTTGTGAAAGCGCCATGTCGGTTTGCGGAGAAAGGGAGCAACTTGGCTCCAACGCTGTAGAAAATGGAACAATCTATAGACATCCATATTGCGCACGCTTTATCTCTTCCAAGCAAAGGTTTTGTGGATTGATGGCAAAAGCTGGGCATTCGTTCTGCGTTCACCACCTACCCACAGAACAGTCGGAGTATATTTTTGCTTTCTGTCCAAAGTGCAAAACAAAAATTGCTAGTGATAGGGTAGACGCTCATTTAAGAAAGTGCCCCGTTCGCTTGAAAGAACAGCAGATTACAAATGAGATTTACTTTTGGAAAGATATCAACAGTGCCAAAGAGACGGTGGTAGACAAAACAGTAAGCTTGCGCGAACTCTCAGGCACGCAACTCGCTCTTCTGCTCGATAAAATTAGTCAAGCCGAACCAAAATGCTCGTCTTACTTGAGTAGACGTTCGAGCAGCTCACACGATGACGGCAAGACCATGCATAGTGTACACGTCCCACAGCGGACAAGTGAATCGGAAGCGCTACAGCGTGTCGCCATAGCAGAGGCCGTGCAAAAAGTTCGAGACGTCTTTGATCTTAGTACTAATAGTGCACTTGTTGAGCTTTGCTCCGGACGTGCGTATCTTTCAGCAGAGATCATGAAAACATGGCCGTTCTCAAAGCTATTACTTGTCGACCGTCGTTCACATCGCTTCAAGGCGGATAGATTCCTTCGTCATCAAAGTGAGCTGAGGCGTTTGCTCATTGACATCAAGGATCTGGATTTGTATAAAGTCTCTCTATTGAATAAATCGGAAGTGACCATCGTGGGTAAACACTTGTGCGGTGAAGCTACTGATTTCGCTTTAAAGTGTGCATTATCTTATCTGAAAGATAGTACAGTCACGTTCAGAGGATTGGCAATTGCTCCATGTTGTCACCACGCTTGTAAATGGTCTTCTTTCGTCAATACACCGTTTCTTGAAACACTCGGCTTCAGCGAGACGGATTTTGGCTATCTCATACGTATGACGAGCTGGGCAACCACACTGTCTACTGGTTGCACGTCCCACGGATTCAGTTCTGATTTTGCGATTCACACTGAGGATATGGATGCGTGCCGAACCCTTAGTAGCAATGATAAACTACGCGTAGGGCGATACGTAAAGCTGATTCTCAACACAGCTCGTGTTCTATGGTGCAAAGAGCGCGGTTTCGACGTAAGCTTGGAGGAGTATACTAATGTTTGGGTAACGCCTGAGAATCAGCTAATACTTGTAAGATAGATCAGAGTGCGGAATAGTGCTGATATGCATGTTGATCGCCCCGCGTAGTATTATTCATTTTGGAGAAGGGCTTACGCGATTACGTCTGAAGAAAGACATGTAACGTCGAAAGTTGGTGGAGTGTTCTTATATCGTTCTACTGCTCTATGTCAAAGTGATGGTCACGTTCACACGCGTTTAATTTTCGAGTATGGCATGGTAGCCGCTACCAGCGAAAGTTGCGACGTGCCAACCTGCCGCAAGTGACTCAGCCGTGCCTTTCTGGTGGTTGGTTTAGGGCCGTTCAAGTGCGCTTTTCCTGGTCTCCTGTGCAAAACCTAGACGAAATTCCAAAGCGAGAAGATTCTGGGTTAGTCCTCAGTTCCCCTCACGAAACGAATGAAGTAGATGCATTTTCGATTTTCGATTTTCGATCCGTTTGTGGCGATCGTTTCATCTCTGAAAACGCAGACTAAACCGTGGCACGAATGACTGTGGACGGTCTAACGCGAACGGGTGCGTACCTTGCCACTTGCGGTAACTTTGTATCGCTTCGCTGCAGCTTTGCGGGTTTTCATTTTAGATGCCGCAACAAAAAACTGTTTTCGCTCTGGTTCACCACGCGGCTTCGCCACGACGCGTGTTCCAACAAGGGAACTGCAAAACGTAAGCGCGCGATTAGACCCTGTTTGACTCCGCGCCGTGTGCGCTGCCTTTGCGCCCGTAAGTCGCGGTATGGTTGCAGCCGACTGAAATGAAATCATTGTCAGCTGTTTGAGAGTCGACAAGCGCTCGGTCGCGCGCGCTCGCGTAACGACGAAGTAGAGTGGCGCTTCAGGGTTTCCACGGATAGCGCGACACGATGATAGGGTCCCTCGCCTTTTTATGAGATGAATGATATGATATATCGTCATGATGCTTGCATGGCGATCTAAGCAATATTGTATGGATGTAACCAAGAAATTAAAGAAATTCTCACTTTCAACAAGTTCTACAAGTTCTTGTGCGCGAGGCGCACTACTTTCATTAGGCTGCGATTGGCTTTGGAGAGAAAGTTTATATCGTCGTTTAGCATAATTCAACGGCCATCTTGATTTCGTGACTGCGACCGAGCACTTTTCTTCAAAAAAGTAGTTCATAAAATGCACTTTGTAGAACGCGTTGCCCCGTCACCCTCAGTACCTTAGTCTTCAAAGGGTGCAAATATAACGCAAGAATTGTGGCCACCGAAACCAAAGGAATTACTAATGGCGGCGGTAACCGTGTGCGCCTTCTTTTCGTTTGCACACGTATCGA